>Ga0308169_10000108_pt1 | contig 173417 bp, 150 predicted proteins | sample PhyBR1_2_FD_202139 | JGI IMG/M metagenome (GOLD analysis project Ga0308169, IMG submission 202139) | Phyllosphere microbial communities from UC Gill Tract Community Farm, Albany, California, United States - DLSLSB.R1 | ecosystem: Host-associated > Plants > Phyllosphere > Unclassified | place... | reverse complement strand
TTTCCTCAGTTGCGGGGACAGGATTTGAACCTGTGACCTCTGGGTTATGAGCCCAGCGAGCTACCGAACTGCTCCACCCCGCGTCGCAAGAACTACTTTACCGGGAGGTGAACCGCAGGCCAAATCGGAGCGGCGTGATGTCCGTTACGCCGGCCCGGCACCCGGTCCACAAAGGGTCCGGGTGCCGGCCGCCGCCGTCCTACTGGCCTGGCGACGGAGACGGCGACGCTGACGGGGAGGACGATGCCGCCGGGGCCGGGCTGGCCTCCGGAGCGGTGACCGGAATCTTGGCCTCGGCATCCATGGCCTTCTTCAGCGCCGCCGCAACCTTCTTCTGCGCGTCACCGTAGGCGGCGAAGTCGCCGGCGGCAAGCGCCGTCTGGCCTGCCTGGATGGCCGAGTTTGCCTCGTCCAGGGCAGCCTTCAACTGCGCCTTCGCATCCGCTTCCGCCGGTGTTGCCGGCGCTGCCGGACCTGCCGGCGTCTGGCCGTTGTTGGCGGAGTCACCTGCCGATGCACCCGAATCCCCGCCAAAGAGCTGCTTGAGCGCGGCATCTAGGGTGGGCGCGAAGCCCACCTTGTCGCCGAAGGCCACCAGCACACGCTGCAGGGTTGGGTAGGACGTCTCGCCGGTCGACTTAAGGTAGACCGGCTGGACGTACAGGATGCCGCCGCCCACGGGCAGCGTGAGCAGGTTGCCGTTCAGGACATCCGACGCGCCCTGCCGCAGCAGGTTGAGTGCCTGTGACACGGTGGGGTCGGAGTTGAACTTGTTCTGCGCCTGACCAGGGCCGGGAACCTGGGTTTCCGGCGGAATCTGGAGCAGCCGCAGCTTGCCGTAGCCGTCAGCCTTCACGCCTGCCTGGCTCCCGGCATCCGAATCCGCGGCAAGGAAGCCGTAAAGGACGTTGCGGGCGTTTCCATTGACGATCTGCGGGATGAACGACGAGGTCAGCTGGAATGCCGGCTTCTCCTGGTCGGGCATCTGCAGGGACATGTAGAACGGCGGCTGCTTCACGTCGGTGTCCACCGTGGGATCGGCGGGAACGCTCCACGCGTCGTTGTTCTTGTAGAAGCTGATGGGATCGGTCACGTGGTACTGGCCCAGCAGCTCACGCTGGACCTTGAACAGGTCCTCCGGGTAGCGCACATGGCTCATCACGGCACCGGACATCTCCGAGTACGGCTTCAGCGACGACGGGAAGACCTTCTGCCAGGCCTTCAGGACAGGATCGGTGTCGTCCCAGGCGTACAGCGTGACGGAGCCGTCATAGGCATCCACGGTGGCTTTGACCGAGTTGCGGATGTAGTTCACGGTGCTGTTGGGCAGTGCCACCGCCCGGCCGGAACTCGTCTGGGAATCAGTGGTGGCGTCCGACAGCTGCTTCTGCTGCGAGTACGGGTAGTACTGGCTGGTGGTGTAGCCGTCCACGATCCACTTGACCCGGCCGTCCACCAATGCAGGGTAGGCGCCGCCATCAACGGTCAGGTACGGGGCCACCTTCTGGACACGCTCGCGGGGGCTGCGGTCGTAGAGGATCTGCGACTCCTGGTTCACGCCGTCCGAGAGCAACAGGTCCGAGGACTGGAACTTGATGGCGTAAAGGATCTTATTGAAGAAGGAACCCACGTTCGGCCCGCCGTTGCCCTTGAACGTGTACTGGGTTTCGCCCTCCCCTTCCTTCCCGGAGGGTCGGTCCTGCTCACGGGGGGTGGCGCCGTCGGGGGCACCCACAATGGAGTACTCGGGCGAGGATTCGCCGAAGTAGATCCGGGGTTCGTAGGTGGTGTCGTTGCCCAGCACGCCGGTGGAAGGGATGCCGGACTGCAGGAAGTCAGGCTTGCCGTCCACGGTGAACTTGTTGCCCTTGGCCGCCACAACGCCGTAGCCGTGGGTGTACACCACGTGCTGGTTCAGCCAGCCCTGCTGGTTGGTTGCCACGTTCGTGGGGTTCAGCTCGCGGACCGCGATCACTGTGTCCTGGACCTTGCCGTTCACCTCGTAACGGTCAACGTTGAGAGCCTTGGGGAACTGGTAGTACGGCCTGTACTGTTCCAGCTGCGCAAAAGCGTCGGAAATCAGGTTCGGGTCCAGGAGCCGGATGTTGGCCGTAGTCTGTGCGTCCGGTGCGAGGGCGCCGCTGTTGGCCGTATTGGTGGCGTCGTACCGGGTCTCCTGGACGCCGTCCAGGCCGTACGCCCGCCGCGTGTTGTCGATGTTCCGCTGGATGTACTCCTTTTCCAGCGTCTGCTCCGAAGGCCGGACCTGGAACTGCTGGATCACCCAGGGATACACTCCCCCGGCCAGGATGGAGGTAATGATCAGCATGGCCGTGCCGATGATGGGCAGGCGCCACCGGCCGATCACGGCGGCAACGATGAACAGGATGGCCACCAGCACGGCGGCTACGGCGAGGATGGCTTTGGTGGGAATGACAGCATTGACGTCCGTGTACAGCGCACCGGCCCAGCGGCCGCCGTTGCTTTGCACGGACGAGTAGCGGTCAAGCCAGAAGTTGATGCCGAGGAGGACCAGGAAGGCCGCGCCCGTCACCGCGATGTGGATCTGCGCCGCACGGCTGGTGAATACGCCACGCTCCATCAGCCGGATACTGCCGTACAGGTAGTGCGTGAGGATGCCGGCGATACCTGCGATGACCACCACGCTGATCAGGAACCCGGTGACAAACCCCAGGAACGGCAGGGTCATCAGGTAGAAGCTGATGTCCATGTTGAACTGCGGATCGGTTTGCCCGAAGCCCACCTGGTTGAAGAAGAGCAGGACCTTCTGCCACTGGCTGGCAGCCGCGCTGCCCGCGAACAGGCCGAAGAGAACCGGCAGGCCCACCATCACGATCCGGCGGACGGGCTCCAGCTGCGCCTGGTAGCGGTTGAGGTTGTCCCGGACCTCAGAGTCCGGGGCGTAGACCGGACGGGAGTTGTAGGCGATGCGGATGGAAAAGAAGACAGCCGCGAACATGAGCGCGAAGCCTGCAACGAACGTGGCAATTTTGGCCAGGTTCTCGGTGACGAAGACCTCGATGAAGCCCAATTGCCGGTACCAGAGGACGTCGGTCCAGACGTTCGCGAAGAAGATGAAGCCCACAACCACCAGGGCCACGACGATCAGGGTTGGCGTCAGGGCGCCGCGTCGTGATGGTGGTCTGCCGGTGGACATGGTGCTGGCGGGTCGGGACAAACTGGGTACCTCATAGCTGGTCGTCGAGATTCGAAGCATTCGAGCGACGTACGGTACCGGTCAAACGGCTGGTTTCGTCCGTCATCTGTGCCACGACTGGCGGTAAAGCTTAGTTCCTGTCGAGTCTAGTTGGGCCCAGTCTAGTTGGGCCCGGCTTACTTGCCCGCGCAGGCCGGAAGCCCGGATGTGTCCTGTCCGCTGCCGGCCAGTTCCACCGCATGCCGGGCCTCCGACAGGTTCTGCACCCGGACCACCTGCAGGCCGTCGGGAACGTGGCCCGCCACCTCGTCGCAGTTGGCGGCGGGAGCCAGGAAGAGGGTGGCCCCTGACGAGCGGGCGCCGCGCATTTTCTGGCCGATGCCGCCGATGGGTCCCACCGAGCCGTCCGGGGAGATGGTGCCGGTGCCCGCTATATGTTTGCCGCCGGTGAGATCCCCTGGAGTCACGGTGTCGATAATGCCCAGCGAAAACATGAGCCCGGCGCTGGGGCCGCCCACCTTGTCCAGCGAGATCTGCACCTGGAAAGGGAAACTGAAGAGGTACTTCAACATGACGCCGAGGATGAAGCGCCCCTGGCCGTTGTCTTTGGGCGTAATGTCCAGCACGACCGGCTGGCCGGCGCGCTCAACCGTCACGGAGACCGGGGCGCCCTTCCCCGCGGCAAGCTCATCCTGGATCACGCTGAGCGCAGTGATGTCCTTGCCGTTGATGGATTTGAGGATGTCGCCCTGCTGGATCTTTCCTGCGGACGCGGAGTCCTTGGAGAGGTCCGCCGCCTGGAGCTGCTGGCCGTAGGGAATCTTGAGTTCATTCAAGGCCGAGGCCACCGCGTTCTCCTGAGACGTGGCCATGGCCACCGCGCTCTGTTCCTGCGCGGCTTCCCTGGTGGTTCCCGCGGGGTAGATCAGTTCCACGGGGTATACGGCCTTGGAGCCGTCCAGCCAGGCGGAGAATGCACTGAGGATACTGACCGAGCCGGTGGGACCGCCGTCGACATACACGGTGGTCAGGTCCAGGTTCCCCGCGGCCGGGTACGTTTCGCGGCCGGTCACGTTGATCACGGGATGCCCCTGGCTCTCCCCCAGCGTGTTGTAGGTGGGCCCTGGTGATTCAATGACGTACGGCACCGGAAGGGTGCCGACGGCGATTCCCAGCCCGAGCGCCGCCAACCCGGCAACCATCATGGTGGAAAGCCGCCTTCCCGGGCGACCGCCGTCGTCCGCGTTGATGCTGCCGGCCGCGCCCAAAGGAGCGGCGCCGGGGACAGGGGAAAGATCGGGAACGTGGTCCTCGGAGGGATGGCCGCCACGGGTTGTAGTCACCCCACCAACAGTACGCGCTGGCGGCACGGCGGGCCGCTTTGCCTAGAGCGAACGACGGCGGCGGGCGGCAGACAGCCGACCCCCGCCGGGGTACCGTGAAGGTTGATCAACAGTCACACCAGCGATCGGCGGGACCATGACCTCCAACCCACTCAATCCGTCCAACGGCGACGACACCCCCAAGGACCCGTTGGCCGAAATGCTGCAGAACCTGATGGGCGGCAAGGGGATGGAAAACTTCGACGCCGCCGAACTCGCCAAGGCGGCCGGCCTCCCGGATGACCCCAACCTGCTGGCCCAGATGTTCTCCCAGGTGCAAGCCATGATGAGCGCACCGTCCGAGGGCCCCGTCAATTGGACGCTGGCCCACGACAACGCCCGGCGGGTGGCCGCGGAAAGTTCGGACCCGTCGGTTAGCGCCCAGCAGTCACGGGATGTGGATGAGGCCCTTCGCCTCGCCGAGCTGTGGCTGGATCCGGTCACTGACCTGCCCGCCACCGGCCTGATCGGCAAGGCCTGGTCGCGGGCGGAGTGGGTGGAAGCAACACTTGGCACCTGGAAGCGGCTGACCGAACCCGTGGCCAACAGCATTGCAAACGCCCTCTCCTCCGCAATGACGGAGCAGATGCCGGAGGAAATGAAGTCCATGATGGGGGGCGCCTCCTCCATGCTGCAGAACATGGGCGGCGCGATCTTTGGCATGCAGCTGGGCCAGGCCATCGGCGCCCTATCCAAGGACGTTGTGAGCTCCACCGACATCGGAGTCCCGCTGGCCGACCTTGAAATGGCACTGCTGCCCGCGAACGTTGCGGCCTTCGGCGAGGGCCTGTCCCTCCCCGAAAACGACATCCGGTTGTTCCTTGCCGTCCGGGAAGCCGCGCACGCACGGCTCTTCGTGCAGGTTCCTTGGCTGCGCGGGCACCTGCTGGGCGCGATCGAGGCCTACGCCCGCGGCATCCATATTGATACTTCCCGCATCGAGGAGCTGGCCCGCGACCTCGATCCGAGCAATCCGGAAGGCATCCAGGAGGCGCTGTCGCAGGGCGTCTTCATGCCCCAGCGGACGCCCGCCCAGGAGCAGGCACTGGAGAAGCTCGAGACCGCGCTGGCGCTCGTCGAAGGCTGGGTTGATGAACTGACCGCGGCCGCAACAGAAAACGTCCTCCCGTCTGCCGGGGCCCTGCGTGAGACTGTGCGCCGCCGGCGCGCGACGGGCGGTCCTGCCGAACACGCCTTCGCGTCCTTAGTGGGACTCGAACTGCGACCCCGCCGGCTTCGCGACGCCGCTACCCTGTGGGCCACGCTCAAGGAGGAACGGGGCATCGAGGGCCGGGACGCCATCTGGCACCATCCCGACCTGCTGCCCACCGCCGAAGACCTCGACGATCCGAAGGGTTTCAGCTCGCGGCGCAAGCTGGCCGAGGCCAGCGACAGCGAGGTGGACGACGCCCTGCAGAAACTGCTCAGTGGCGGCTTTGACGAAACCCCCGGTGAAGAGGGCGGGGCCGACGGCACCGGCGGCAAGGATGACGACGGCGGCAGCGGACCGTCCACGAGCTGACACACCATTGGCGGGCCAGGACTTCCTGGCCCGCCAATGCTTTTAACCTCATTTGACCCGGTGGCCGGAATACTCTTGCGTCTAGTCGGCGTCGCCCGGCCAGCTGCCCGCAGGGTCCATGTCGCCACCGGCGTCCCCGGCCGGCTGGCCGGCCTTTGCGAGTCCCCGGGACGTGGCGAATGAGACGCCCTCGAGGAATGCCCTGGCCCGTTGGGTTTCGGGATACGCCTCCAGCAGTTTCCAGAACGCTGCGTTGTGGGAAGCCACCAGAAGGTGTGCCAGTTCGTGCAGCAGGACGTAGTCAATAACCCACTGCGGCATGGGCCGCAGCTTATCCGACAGGCGGATGGTGCCCTCGGCCGGCGTGGCGGAACCCCAGCGGGAGTTCTGGTTCGTCACCCAGCGGACGGAGGTGGGTACTGACCGGCCATCGAGGTATTCGGTGGACAGCCGCGCCGCATGGGCTGCCAGTGCTTCATCCGTGCCGGGACGCCGCCGTCTGGCTGCAGTTTGCCGCTCCCCCTGTTTATGGAGTTTGGCCAGCATGCGGTTGACCCACTCCCGTTCCTGGGCGGCAGTAAAGCGGGCCGGGATGGCAACGACTGCCGTTCCGTCTTCCCAGAATGCGGCTACGGTACGGGTACGCCGGGCAGAACGCCGCACTTCCACGGGAGAGCCGTCGGACGTGGTCAGGGTGGTGGGAGGCTGGCGGGGACTGGTGCCGGAGCCGCGCCTCACAGGACGGAGCTTTCGGCGAGCACCCGGAGGACGTCTTCTCCGTACCGTTCAAGTTTGGACGGACCGACACCGGCGAGACCGGCAAGCTGTTCGAGGGACTCGGGCCTTGCTTCTGCGATGGCGGTGAGGGTGGCATCGGTGAAGACGACGAATGCGGGGACGTCCGCGGACTGCGCCACGTCCCTGCGCCAGTTGCGAAGGGCGTCGAACGTCTGTTCTTCGTAGGTGGGCGGGCACGCATTGCATCGGCCCACCTTGCGTTCGGCACCGGTGGCCAGCATGCTTCCGCAGACCCGGCACATGGCGGGGGCCGCAGCCTTGCGGCGCGGAGCAGTTCCCTTCCCCTTGGTACTTGATGTCGCAACGGAGTTCGGCCGCAAGCCGTCGAGAAAGCGCGAGGGCTTGCGGTTGGCCCGGCCACCGGGGGTCCGGGCGGTGCTCCAGGAAAGGGATAGGTACTCACGGGCACGGGTGATTCCCACGTACAGCAGCCTGCGTTCCTCGTCTACCGACTCAGGTGCGTCGGCGAAGGAGATGGGCATCAAGCCTTCACTGAGGCCCACGAGGAAGACGGCATCCCATTCCAGGCCCTTGGCGGCGTGCAGGGACGCGAGCGTCACGCCCTGCACGGTGGGGGCGTGCTGGGCGAGGGAGCGTTCCTGGAGTTCGTTAACGAAATCCGCCAGGCCGAAGCCAGGGCCCCGGTTCTGCACGAGTTCGTCGGCGAGCGCCACCAGCGCCGCCAGGGACTCCCACCGCTCGCGGAGCGCCCCTCCACTGTGCGGAGCCGATTCGGTGTAGCCGAGGGAGGAGACGATGTCGCGGACGAGCTGCCCGAGCGGTTCGGCGGCGTCCGTCTCTGAAACGGCCCGGGTGGCGGCGCGGAGCTGGAGGATGGCATCACGGACCTCCTTGCGGGCGAAGAAGCGCTCGCCTCCCCGCAGCTGGTACCCGATGCCTGCCGCCGCCAACGCCTGCTCGTACGCCTCGGACTGGCCGTTGGTCCGGAAGAGGACAGCCACTTCGCTGGCCGGCGTGCCGGCGTCGAGCAGTGCCTTGATCTTCTGCGCCACGGTGGCTGCTTCGGCCTCGTCATCCGTGCACTCTGTGAACTGGGGCTCAGGCCCGGCGGGCCGCTGCGCCACGAGCTGCAGGGGTGCTGCCCAGGCGGCGTCGGCGGTGGGGCCGCCGCTGCGGCGGGCCCCCAGCAGGTCGTTGGCGAGCTTCACCACCTGGGGGGTGGAGCGGTAGTCACGGATCAGCTTGACCACGTTGGCCTGGGGGTAGCGGGCCTTGAAGTCCAGGAGGTGCCGGGGCGACGCGCCGGTGAAGGAGTAGATGGTCTGGCTGGCGTCACCCACCACGCACAGTTCGTCCCGTCCGCCGAGCCAGAGCTCCAGCAGCCGCTGCTGCAGCGGGGAGACGTCCTGGTACTCGTCCACCACAAAGTGCCGGTACTGCTCCCGGACCGTGGCAGCCACCCTTTCATCCTCCTGCAGGATGCCCACAGTGATCAGCAGGACGTCTTCGAAGTCGATGACATTGCGGTCGGTTTTGACGTCCTCATAGGACTGGAAGACCCGTGCCACTGTGGTGAGGTCGAAGCCGCCGGGGGCACCCCTCCCCTGGGCGTTTTCCAGGTAATTGGCCGGCGTCAGCATGGACACCTTGGCCCATTCGATTTCAGAGGCAAGGTCACGGATGGAGGCACGGTCGGTGCTGAGCCTAAGCCGCCGCGCGGCCTCGGCAAGCATTTGGGCCTTGTGGTCCAGCAAGTTGGGCAGCGTGCCGCCCACCGCCTGCGGCCAGAAGAACTGCAGCTGGCGCAGGGCCGCGGCGTGGAAGGTGCGGGCCTGGACATTGCCGGCGCCCAGGTCCCGCAAACGGCTGCGCATTTCTGCCGCCGCCCTCGCGGTGAATGTGACGGCGAGCAGGCGCTGCGGGGTGTAGACGCCCGAGTGCACCCCATAGGCGATGCGGTGGGTGATGGCACGGGTCTTCCCGGTCCCCGCGCCGGCGAGGACGCACAACGGGCCGCTGAGGGTGCTGGCTACCTCCCGCTGCTCCGCGTCAAGCCCCCCGAGGATCCGGTCCTCAAGGGAGGCTGCTCCGTCAAAATGTTCTGTAGTCACTTTTGCTGCTTTGTTTCTCGACTACCGGGTGCTGGAGTCTGGTGGATGGAATTGCTTAGGCTTCGCCGCGGTCCAGGATCCGGCCGCCGTACCAGTGCTCAATCAGGGACCTGGCAATGGACAGCCTGCTGGAAATGGTGATCTCTCCGCTGAACACCGCCTCCTGGAGTTCCTCGCGGCTGAACCAGCGCGCCCTGGTGACCTCCACGCCGTCGGGCGTTGCCTGGGTGTCTTCGGTGGCGGCGGTGAATCCAAGCATAAGCGAGGCAGGGAACGGCCACGACTGTGAGCCCAAGTACTGGCAGGCGCTGACCCGGACCCCGACTTCCTCCTGGATCTCACGCACAACGGCCTCTTCGAGGGATTCCCCGGGCTCCACGAATCCGGCCAGAGTGGAGTAGTTCCGGGCGTCCAGGGGGCCGCCGCCGCCCAGGAGCAGCCGGCCGTCCGGGCCGACTACCGTGACAATGATGGCGGGATCGGTCCGCGGAAAGTGTTCCGAATTGTCAGCGGGACACCGGCGAACCCAGCCGCCTGACTGGACCACCGTAGGCGTGCCACAGCGCGGACAGTGCGTGTGGGCCTGGTGCCAGTTGGCGATGGCGCTCGCTTCCACGAACAAGGCAGTGGACGTGGGCGTCAGACCCGCTGCCACCTCCCGGAACCCCGCCCACGCCGCATTCACGGGAATGCCGCCAGTGCCCGGTTCCTGCGGTTGCGGCAGGACGAACAGCAGCAGTTCCGTGCCTGCCGGAAGATCCGCGGCCGGCAGCGCCGACCCCAGGTACACCACCAGCTCCGGTGCGGATCCGGCCTTCGCAAGCGCGGCAAGGAGTTCCCTCGCCCCAGTCAGGACCAGGTCGCTGCCCTGCACCAAACCTTGGCGCCCCGACAGCACTGCGGCCAGGGCATCGGGCCCGGCGAGCAGGTCATCGACCATTCCGGGCCTGGCGCGGGCGACAGATCCACGGTCAACCAAAGCGGGCCGAACCGGAAGGAGGGTATCCACCAAATGGTTTGCCGGCAGCCGTCCCGGTGCAGCCTGGTGGACGGGTGTTACAGACTCCGCATGGCTCATGGTTCCACCGTACTGACTGCCGCGGACATTTCACATTTCCGGAGGGTGTATGTGATGCCCGGAACTTCGCGATCGGCAGCTATCTCGAGACTCGCCGCGGCCGGACCGACGTCTGGGACGGCAGGCGCTCTACCGTGGAACGGTGAGAAGAAAACCGATTGAACTGGCGGCAATTGCAACCGCGGCAGTCCCCGGACTGACCCCGACAGCCGTTAGCTCTGCGCCGGATGATCCCGCGGACTTCGACTCGGCGTTGCTCCTTGATTCTGAAGGCAAGCGGTGGCGGGTCCGGTCGCCACGGCACGCCGAAGCCAGCGCCCGGCTGGAAACGGAGTTCCTGGTGCTGCGGGCTTTCGCTCCCGGCGTCCGGGCCGAACTGCCGTTCCTGATGCCGACAGTGGCCGGGAGCGTAAGGCTCGGGGCGCTCACCACTTTCGTTTACTCACACCTGTCCGGCAGCACCCGCAGCGTCGAGGAACTGACCTCCGGGCCGGCTGGACTGGCGCGCGAGATCGGCTCCGCCCTGGCGGCGGTCCACGACCTGCCCCGGTCACTGGTCAGCAATGCCGACCTGCCCAGCTACACCCCGAACGAGTTCCGCCAGCGGAGGCTCAACGAGTTGGACCAGGCAGCCACCACCGGCAAGATTCCGGCCGGGCTGCTGCGCCGCTGGGAGCACGCCATGGAGGATGTTTCGCTCTGGCGTTTCCATCCCTGTGTGGTTCACGGCGACCTGCACGAAGACAACCTGCTGGTGGAGTCGGGACGGGTCACCGCCGTAACCGGCTGGACGGACCTGCGCATCGGTGACCCTGCGGACGACTTCGCCTGGCTGGTCGCGTCCAATGAACAGGACTTCATCAACGCCGTGCTGAAGGCGTACACCTCCAGCCGGCGGGATGCTCCGGACCAGCACCTGCTGCGCCGCGCTGCCCTGTCCGCCGAGTTCGCCCTGGCGCAGTACCTGGTCAAGGGCCTCGCGGCCGGTGACCAGGACATGGTCACCGAGGCTGAGGGCATGCTGGAGAGCCTGGCGAGCGATATCGCCGAGTACGGGGGCCAGCCGATCAGCGTCGAGCCGCTCCCTGCTGCGGGCGCCGCCGCGACGCCCGAGAGCGCCGCAGTTGCCGATCCTGCCGCAGTGCCGGGTGCAGGCGCAGTGCCTGGTACAGGCGCAACGGCTGGCTCTGCCCCAACGGCCAGCGCAGCCGCCACGCCTCCTGCCATAGCAATGGGAAATCCCGCCGCGGGAAGTGGCAGCTCCGCGGTCACTCCTGCCGTAACAGTCATTCCCGTACCGGCGCAGCCGGCAGCGGTGGCACCCCCGGCCGTGCAGGCGCGCCCCGCCACCGGAGGTCAGACAACGTCCACGCCCGCCGTGCAGGTGGCACCCATTCCGGTGGGGCCACCATCGGCAAATGCGCAGCCTGAGGACGTGCCCCATGCCGGGTCCGCGGGGGTATCAGATGAAAAGGCCGGGGATCCGGACGATACCTCGACCGCAGCCATCTCGATCATCAACGTCAAACAAGGCTGAACCAAGCGGCGCGGCACCAAGGACATCCCCGGGCCCCTCACCGCCCCTGTCACGGCGCAGTGAGGGCCGGGTTCATGGTGAGGGCCGGTTCAGGGCAGCGGCAATGATTCCCTCCAGTTCGGCCGCCGTCCCCAGGTCATGGGGCCGCACGATGGCGTTGTCCGCAACGTAGAAGAAGGCGGCCCGTACCTCCTCCAGCGGAACATCCTTGAGGCGCGCCCAAGCCAGCCGGTACACGGCCAGCTGGATCGATCGTGTCTTGAGTTCTGCGGCGGACGGACGGCGGCCGGTCTTCCAGTCCACCAGGTCCCACCGGCCGTCGGCGTCCTGGAAGACAGCGTCCACCCGGCCGCGCACCACCACCTCCCCCACCCTGGTTTCTACTGGGACTTCAACGAACGCCGGGGACCGGTGGGCCCAGGGGGACGCTTTGAAGGTAGCCACCATCTCGTCGAGGTCGTAGGCAGCATCGATGTGGTCGTCCGAGCCCGGGGCTTCGCCGAGGTCGAGCATTCCGGCATTTCCGAAGTACTCCTCCACCCAGGCGTGGAAAGCTGTTCCCTTTCGGGCTGACATCCCCGGTTCACGCGGAACGGGGCGGCGCAGCCGGCCCAGTACAGCGGCCGGATCGTCCCCGAGGTCAACAAGGGTTGAGGCGGAGATATGGCTGGGCAGGTGCACGTCGTGGCCATCCCGCCGCCTCGACCGGCGCTCCAGCAGCAGCGCAGCTTCGCGCGACCAGCCTGCGGCTGCGCCCGTGAGGCCTGGCGGCGCCCCGGGCAAGGTCCCGCGACCCTGCCGCGGGCTGCTCCCTGGCCGGAAGTTGACTTCCTGCACCGTCTCTTCGGCCTGCCACTCGCCCGCGCCGTGCTCCATGTTTGCCAGTACCCTTTGCGCGGCCGCTTCCATGGCTGTCCTGCGGCCCGGGACCAGCCTCAGCCGTGCACCGTTTCGCGGATCAACCGGTCCTTCGAGGGGATCGTACGGCCAGCATGCTTCTTCCGTTCCAACTGTCAGCGGACTCGCATCCGGCAGTGCCGCCTCCTCCAGCGACAACGGATGCACGCGGGCGCCGGCAACGGCAGCACCACCGGCACCCGGGGCCAAGGACTCGAGCTCGGCCAGGAACGGGGACATTTCCGCGCGGCCGGCCCGTGAGCCTACCCAGGCGGAACTGGAGACCCACAAGACATGCTTTGCCCTTGTGTAGGCGACGTATGCCAGCCGTCGCTCCTCCGATTCACCGTGTGCCTGTACGTCGGATTTGAAGACCTTTTCGGCGTCCAGCCAGCCTTTCTGGTCCGGCTGGACGAGATCCCACTGCGGGAGGTCGGCCCGGTCCCCGCGCAGGGGCCACGGCAGGGCAGCAGCTCCGCTGCTCCAGCGCGAGTCCCGGTCGCTGGGAAAGGCGCCGGCATTCAGCCCGGGGACAAAAACAACATCCCACTCCAGTCCCTTGGAGGCATGGACAGTCAACAGCTGGACGGCTTCGCGGTTGACATCGCTGGCCGGGGCCTCCAATCCGTTCTCTTCAGCCGCTGCGGCTTCGAGCCAGGCGAGGAAAGCCAGAATGTCCACGCGCTGAGAGGTGCGGAGGAATCCGGCAGCCGCGTCGTGGAAGGCATCAAGGTTGCGCCGGGCCTGGTGAATGCTGATCCCCGGCCGCGCCGCCACCTCAATGTCCAGCAACATGGCCCGCTCCACTTCGCCCAGGAGCGTAATAAGGTCGTCCCCCAGGTAACCCCGCAGCTGACGAAGTTCGGTGGACAAGAGGGCGAGCCTGCGGCGCGCCTCCAAAGTAAGGGTGCGGCCGTTGGACGACGTCCACCCGTCCCGGGGCAGGAAATCCAGGGCCTCCACAAGACTGGCCCCATCAGTCAGATCCCCTTCGAGGACAGGGGCATCCGCTTCATCGGCGTCGCTGTCAGGGTTATCGCCGTTAGGACCTTGTGCAGCATTTCCCCGCCTCCGGGCGAGCTGGCTGGACCAGTCGCGCAGCGCCATGAGGTCGGCGGGACCGATCCGCCACCGGGCGCCCGCAAGCAGCCGCATGAGGGCATCCGACCGGCCGGGGTCGGCAAGGACGCGCAGCGTGGCCACCAGGTCGACGATTTCCGGCGTGTCCAGGAGCCCCCCAAGACCCACGATCTCGTAGGGAATTCCCCGGGCCTCGAACTGGCGCCGAACGGTCTCCATCTGGGCGCGCCTGCGGCACAGGACTGCCAGGGCCGGCGGTTCGGCTGCACCGTCAGGCTTTAGCTCAAAGTCGGTCACCCGGTATTTCAGGACGTCCTCTGCCAAGGCGGCAGCCTCATCAACGTCACTGGCAAAGCGGCCAAGCACCACAGCGCCCTCCACCGCATGCGGGCTGGGCTGCAGCGGCGGTACTTCCGCTGTGGCTGCCTTGCCTCCGGCAGGAGCATTCTGTGCCGCGGTACGGCTAAGGGACTGCGACATTACGTTGGCCGCTGCAAGGATTGACCGGCCGTTCCGCCACGCAGTGGTCAGGTAGGAGGTGGGAGCGGGCGCCCAGCCGTCTTTCCCGTCCGGCACATCGGTGCGGACGGGAAACTCGCGGACGAAGTGGAACAGTTGGCCTGCCGAGGCGCCGCGGAATCCATAAATTGACTGGTTTGGGTCCCCTACCGCCGTCACTGCATGGCCTTCGCCGAAGAGACGGGAAAAGAGGACCAGCTGCGCGTACGACGTGTCCTGGAACTCGTCGAGGAGGACCACCTTGTAGCGCTGGCGTTCCATCCTGGCAGCGAGCGGAACGTCCTGCGCCACCTTCGCGGCGAGAGCCACCAGGTCGCCGAAATCGAGTGCACCGCGGGACCGCTTGGCGGCGGCATACCGGCCCACCATGTCCGCAACACTTGCCCTGGTCCGGAGCATTGCCCCGAGGTCCAGGGCGGCCTTCGCCGTGTTCCGTTTCTTGCCGGCAAGGTACGGCAGGGACTCGAACTCGGAAAGGCGCGCCATGAGCCATGCTTCGACGTCCTCTGGTTCCTGGAGGTGTTCGGCGCATTCTCCCGCCAGTTGGATAACGGCCTTCACCAGTGTCGACTTTGCGGCCCGGAAGTGGGCGTACTCTCCGTTATAGGCCTCCACCACCTCACTGGCCAGTTGCCATGCCTGCGCGCCGCCCAGCAGCACGACGTCGCGCTCCACCCCCAGCCGCAGTCCGTAATCGGAGACGATGCCGCTGGCGAACGAGTGGTAGGTGGATACTTTGGGCTCCAGGGCGTCGCTGCTGAGCAGGCCGTCCGGGAAGACACCTCGGGTGGTCTCCCTGGCGGCGAGGCGCTGCAAAGCCAGGAGCTTGGACCGGATCCTGCTGGCCAGTTCTCCTGCGGCCTTCCGGGTAAACGTGACACCGAGGACTTCTTCCGGGGTGACCCATCCGTTGGCCACAAGCCACACCACCCGGTCTGCCATGGTGGCGGTCTTTCCCGATCCGGCACCAGCAATGACCAGCCGGGGCGCCAGGGGGGAGGAAATGATGGCGGATTGCTCGGGCGTGGGCATGTTGCTTCCGCCGAGCATCGCGGTCAATTCTTCGGGACTGAAGCGAACCGCGGGGATGGTGTCCTCCGCCGTCAGTGCCTCGCTCATTCGGTGACCTGCCTTCCACGCACACACAACGGGCAAACCTCCGGGAGCCTGCAGCCGTGGCCGCCGTGGCTTCCCTTGGCCGGGTCGTGACGCGCGGTGAATTCGCTTCCGCCCATCACCGCCGCCGCCTCCGTCACCATGTCCAGTGCCCAGTTTTCCCGGGGGTCGAGTGGTTCCTGTTGCTGGATTGCCGGATTGACGGCACTGGTCCCTAGCTGAGCCAGCACCGCGCCGCCCGACGAACTCCGGGCCCCACCCGCGCCGGCGTCGAAGCCGCCGGCCAGCACTGCAGCCTGGTAGGCGCCAAGCTGCGGATGGCGGGAGAGCTCATCCTTGCCGGGCTGGCGCTTGCCGGTCTTGAGGTCGACCACCACCAGGCGGCCCTCGCCGTCGATTTCCAACCTGTCCACTTGGCCACGAAGCAACGCCTCACGCGGAGCCGCTTCGTCCACGGTCACCTCGCCGAGGGCAACTTCGAAGTCCTGCTCGACTCCCAGCAGGCTTCGGCTTTCACTCCTCATGGTCAGCACATACTGGGCCAGTTTGCGGACCATGGCCTCCGCGCGCTGGAAGTCCAACTTCCCTTCCCAGTTGTCCTTCATACCCAGGGCCGGCCAGCGGCGCACCAATTCGGCAACATACTCCGAACCGGAGGCATCGGGCATGTCCTGCGCTATCGCATGCACCAACGTGCCAAGGCTCCGGGCGAAGTCGGTGGCAGGTTCCCCACCCGCTGCCTGCACGAACCAATCCAGGGGCGATTTCTGCACGGTCTCCACCTTCGACGGGGATACCGACACCGTTCCTCCCGGCGGGACCACTGCCTCAGTGGACGTCAGTGGGGCGAGCCCCCACCAGGTGCCGGGGTGCGCCCCGGGGACCGGCGGTTCCACTGACGCCAGATGCGCCAGGACCCTCGCAGCCTCATCCGCCTGGGCGGTTCCGTCCTTCAGGTTGCCGCCGCCGTCTCTGAAGTGCGCTGCGTCCCCGACCAGCTGGGCATGCTGCCGAAGCTCGGCAACCAGGGCGCGCAGCGTCATGGGCCGTTCAACCCGGGTGAAGACCCGGCCCTCCTCCCCCGGTTCCAAGGGTGCAACAAAGTCCAGGAAGGAGGACGGTTGGTCGTCTTCGGATGAGACCGCCGTGCAGACCAGCAGTTCCCGAGCCCTGGATACCGCGGTGGAGAAACTGCGGAGTTCGTCGTAACGGATATCGCGCAGCCGGCTCAGGGGGTCCCGCTGGAGGGCGTACTCCGGGCCATGTTCCACCGCATCCGCGTACAGCGTGCTTCCCAGCAGTTCACCCCGGAGCCTGGTGTTGGGCCATACTCCCTCCTGCAGTCCCGCGATGATGACGACGGGCCATTGCCGGCCCGCCGCACTGGCCGGCGTCATCAGTTCCACGGCATCATCAAGCTGGGCACGGGCGGCAAGGGTGTCCATGGGAAGCTCCTGGTTGAGGAGGTATTCCAGGAACTGCTCCGGACCGGCGCCGGGCATCTGGTCCACGTAGCGCTCCGCCGTGTGGAAGAGCGCCATCATCGCGTCAAGGTCGCGGTCGGCCCGCGCCCCATGGGGTCCCCCCGCCAAGGCGGTGGCCGTCCAGGCGGTGGACAAGCCCGTGGAACTCCAGATGGCCCACAGCACCGATTCGGCATTGGCGCCAGGCAGTCCGGCTGCGTCACGTCCGGCCTGGATCATCCGCGCCGTGCGCCGCGCGGCCCGGCCTTCGATACCCAAAGCGCCCAGCGCGCCGGGTTCCAGCAGTGCCTCCACCAGCAGCACGTCGCTGGCGCGGCCGCCTCCGCCCAGGAGTTCCTCGCGCCGCAGGGACTGCCGGAGCCTGCGCAGCTCAATGGAGGTGGCGCCTCCGATCCGGGAGGTAAGAAGTGATACGGCAGCTTCCGGCGTCAGCAGCCCTGGATCCAGGGCGATGGCGAAAGCATCCAGCAGCGGGCGCACGGCTACCTCGTCCCGGACGGCAGACTCAGCCACGGGGACCTGAACGGGAATGCCCTGCCCCGACAAGTAGCGCTGCAGCTCGCTGACCTGGCCGCCGTTGCGCACAATGACGGCAATGTCCGCAAGGTCGCGGTTGTGGTTGATGTGCTGGTCCAGGATGCGTTGGGCAACGTACCGCAGTTCGTGCACAGGCGTGGGAACCAGATGCGCCTCAACATTGCCGGGGTCATCGCCGGAGTCCGGCTGCCCGGACCGGGCGGGAGGCTCCAGGCGCCGTGCGAGCTGTCCGCCGGCACGTTGCGAAATGCGGCCGGCCACGTTCATCCATGCGTTCGCCACTGCAGGCGCCAGGCCGTGGGCGTGCCACAAGGGCCGCTCAAGGACAGGAGCCTGTGCCGACAGCAGCCGGGGAAGCTCGGCGACAAGGTCGGGCCGCGCTCCGCGGAAACCCTGGACGACGGTGTCCGGGGAGGAGGTTATGTAGCTGTCTTTGCCGGCCGCGATATCTGCGAGCAGCTCGAAGATGGCCGGGTTGGCCTCCTGGATATCGTCCACCAGGACAACCTGCAGCCGGGCGCGTTCCGCGGCAAGGAATTCCGGTGCGTCCTGGAAGATCTGCCGGGCCGCGGTGATGATCCCTGCGGAGTCGAAGGCTTCCGGCATGCGCAGGTCAAGGACATCGCGGTACTCGGCGTACAGGGCTGCTGCGGCCTTCCAGTCCGGACGGCCGCAATCATCCGCCAGCCGCACGAGGTCCCCGGCCGTACGGCCCGACTCGATAATGCGGTCGAAGAGCTGCCGCACCTCCTGGCGGAAGCCGCGGGTTTCCAGGGCGCCGTCAAGATCTGCAGGCCAAGGCAGTTCCAGTCCCGGAATCCTGTGCCCCTCCAGGAGTTCCTTGATGATGAGGTCCTGTTCCGGGCCGGAAAGCAGCCGGGGCGGACGGGGAAGCGGGATGACGCCTTCGGCTTTGGCCCGGCGGATCAGGTCAAACGCGTAGGAGGCCCATGTCCTGGCCGGAGTGGTGCTGAGGCTCCGGTCCAGCCGGGCTGTGAAGCGGTCACGAAGGAAATCCGCAGCAAGACGGGTGGGCGCAAGGATCAGAATGCGTTCGGGGTCGACGCCGTCCCGGACCACACGCTGGACGGCTGCCTCGACGAGGACAGTGGTCTTTCCTGTGCCCGGAGCCCCCGGCACCAGGACCGGTCCGGAACCCTGGACGACGTCGACCGCCGCCTGCTGGTCCGGGGTGAGCCGAAGGGCAGCAGCGTGCACCCGCCGTGGCGGCAGCAGGCGAAGGGCAGGGCTGCCTTGCGGGCCACTGCTGCCGGCCGGGGATCCAGCGCCGGCGTAGCCCTGCCCCTGGCCTTCGTCCGGCTCCTGCCGGCGAGGTCCCCGGGGGCCGGTCATGGGAATTGTTACTGTCACAAAATCATTCCATCATCAGGCACCGACAATTTGTGGAGCCGGCGCTCCAGGTCCTCGGCAATGGCATCAATGCGGTCAAAATCAGCGTCCGCCGGCGCCCAGCGCGCTGCTGCCAGATCCACCCGCCACCGGCCCTCCCCCGTCCTCAGGAAGGAGCTGTAATCGCCTGCAAGCGGTGTGCCCTCGTCAAGGTAGAGGAGCAGGGCCTCGGCCTCGTGACCCTCCGGTGCATGGCCGCTGGCCTTCAGGACCCGCCACCAGGAAACACTGCCCCCGTGATGGCTCATGACCGAACCCACCTGGCGCGGTCCGCCCGATCCCAGGAGTTCGGCAACGTCCCCGTACGCCACTGCGGATCCTGCCGGCACCAGCCGGACAATGGCCAGGACCGCCTGGACGTACTCATTACGCATTGATCCAATGTAGCCGCAGTGGCGTTCCCCGGAATTGTCGGCGGCTCCCCGTAGCGTTGAAGCATGAGTTCCTGGAACACCCTGCCGCGTGCGGCCTTCGACCTTGAAACCACCGGCCGCAATTCCCGGGCGGCACGAATCGTTACCGCCTCCATTACCGTGGTGGACCACGAAGGCGGAGTCATCAAGGAGCACGAGTGGCTGGCTGATCCGGGGGTGGAGATTCCCACCGATGCAAGCGATGTGCACGGCATCACCACCGAGCAGGCCAGGCGGGACGGCAGGCCCGCGCATGAGGTCACCCGCGAGGTCGCCGCCGTGCTCCAGGAACTCTTTGATTCCGGCACGCCGGTCATCGCCTTCAACGCCAGCTATGACTTCACCGTCCTCGCCGCCGAATCCGCCCGCTACGGCGTCCCCCAGCTCAGCCGCTTCCCTGTGCTGGACCCCTACATCATGAACAAGCAGGTTGACCGGTACCGCAAGGGCAAGCGGACCCTCAGCGCGCTTTGCGAGGAGTACGGCGTGGTCCTGGACAACGCCCACACCTCGGCAGCGGATGCCCTGGCCACCCTCCGTGTCCTGGATGCGATGGCGGGCAAATTCCCCAAGCTGATGATGCCGGCCAGCCAACTGCACCAGCTGCAGGTGGACTGGGCCACCAGCCAGGCTTCGGACTTCCAGGAGTACCTCCGGAAAACGAAGCCGGCCGCCGTCATCGAGGGAGACTGGCCGGTACTGCCGCCCCAGGACGCCACCGCCGGTGGCTTCTAAGGGTCCCGCAGCACACCTCAAATATGGGAGGCAAGTCACAGTTACGGCGGTTAACAAACCCCGTCCCCTGAGCGCGCACGGATTCGTTATCCACACGGTGCAGCAGCCGCGCTGCACTTGGGATCATCGAACAGCAGAATATGATTCGGACTCAACCCCCTACAGGGAGCCAATTCTTCGGAGCGCCCGGTTAATTCACCGTAGTGAGACAATAAAGTTTTGCGGTCACCCCTGCCCCGAACGGCCCGACCGGCTTAGGACAGGTGCCAGGCGCCACAGCGCTGCCTTGCGGCCCGGTCGACTTATGACTCACACGAAAGTGACAACCTGATGAAAATCAAAGCGATGAAGTGGCTCACTACCGCTCCCGTTGCACTTGCCCTGGCGGTTTCCCTCGCAGCCTGCGGCGGCGGCTCTTCCCAGCCCAGCGGCACCCCCACCGATGCCCTCGCCGGCAGCGACCAGCAGACGCTGGACAAGTACACCACCGCCGATGTCACCCCGATCGACAAGATCGACAAGACCAAGCTCGGCCTCATTACCGAGGGCACCCTGCGTGTCGGAACCCTCTCCGATGCACCGCCGAACATCTTCATCGACCCGTCCGGCAAGTTCACCGGCTACGACAACGAGCTGCTGCGCGCCATCGGCGACAAGCTCGGGCTCAAGGTGGAGTTCGCTTCCACGGACTTCTCCGCCCTGCTGTCCCAGGTGGCCAACAAGCAGTTCGACGTCGGATCCTCCTCGATCTCCACCACGGACGCCCGCCGCAAGACCGTTGGCTTCACCAACGGCTACGACTTCGGCTACATGGCCGTGGTGACCAAGAACGGTTCCAAGGTCAACGGCTTCGCCGACCTGAAGGAAGGCGTCCGGATCGGCGTCGTCCAGGGAACCGTCCAGGACGACTACGTCACCAACACCCTGAAGCTTGAACCCGTCCGCTTCCCGGACTACAACACGGTCTACGGCAACGTGAAGAACGGCCAGATCGACGCCTGGGTGGCACCGTCGCAGCAGGCAACCGGCCAGGTCAAGGAAGGCGACAACACCAAGATCGCCGAAAAGGTTGTGAACACCCAGAACTTCACCGCGTACGCAGTGAACAAGGACAACCAGCCCCTGATCGACGCCCTGAACTCCGGACTGGACGCAGTGATCGCTGACGGCACCTGGACCAAGCTGACCTCGGAATGGTACAAGGACCGTCCCACGGCCGCCGAGCAGACCCCGCAGGGCTGGAAGCCGGGCAGCAAGGCCGTCAAGATCCCCGCGGCCAAGTAACCAGGGCGTTCCATGGATATCCTCAAGCAACTCGCGGACACCTTCCTTGACTGGAAGGCGATGGGCGAAGTCATTCCCAAGATGTTCGCCGTCGGTTTGCCGAACACCCTCGTGCTGGCCATCATTTCCGGCATCATCGGCACAGCTCTGGGAATGCTGCTCGCCCTGATGGGGATCTCCCGGAACGCCGTGGCACGCTGGATCGCCCGTGTCTACACGGACATCCTGCGTGGCCTTCCGCCGGTGCTGACCATCCTGGTCATCGGATTCGGGTTCGGGCCCATCGTGCGCGAAATGACTGGCTCCACCAGCCCGTACCCGATGGCCATCACCGCGCTGTCCCTCATGTCCGGGGCGTACATCGGCGAGATTTTCCGCTCCGGCATCCAGAGCGTGGACAAGGGACAGCTGGAGGCCTCCCGGGCCCTGGGGTTCGGCTATGGCCCATCCATGCGGCTCGTAGTGGTTCCCCAGGGCATCCGCCGGGTCCTGCCCGCCCTGGTGAACCAGTTCATCGCGCTGATCAAGGAGTCCTCCTTGGTGTTCCTCCTGGGCCTGTTGGCCACGGAACGCGAAATCTTCCAGATCGGCAAGGACGCGGCGGCCACCACCGGCAATCTGTCGCCCTATGTCGCCGCTGCCGTGTTCTACCTGGTGCTCACCATCCCGTTGACCCACTTCGTGAACTGGATCGATGCCCGGCTGCGCACCGGCCGGCCGGAAAAGAAAGAGCCGGACGACGCTGCAGCCGTCGTCGGGAAGGGAGCCCAGGCATGAGCGAGTTCGCGTCCGGAACACTGAGCGCCAAGAACATCCATCTGTCCTTCGGCAGCAACCATGTCCTCCGGGGCATCGACCTGCACGTTCCGCAGGGCACCACGGCCTCCGTGATCGGCCCTTCGGGCTCGGGCAAGTCAACGCTGCTGCGGGTCATGAACCGCCTGATCGAACCGGACCAGGGCGATATCCTGCTGGATGGCCGTTCGGTGCTGAAGGACAACCCGGACGAACTCCGGCGCCGGATCGGCATGGTGTTCCAGCAGTTCAACCTGTTCCCGCACAAGACGGTGGCGGAGAACATCTCGCTCGCCCTGCGGAAGCTGCGCAAGCTTTCCAAGGAGGAGGCGCGCAGCCAGGCCCTGGAACAGCTGGACCTGGTAGGGCTGAAGCACAAGGCGGATTCCCGTCCGGCGAACCTGTCCGGCGGCCAGCAGCAGCGCGTGGCCATTGCCCGTGCGCTGGCCATGAAGCCGGAGGTCATGTTCTTCGATGAGGCCACCTCTGCGCTGGATCCCGAACTGGTGAAGGGTGTCCTGTCCCTGATGGCGGACCTGGCCGAGGGCGGCATGACCATGGTGGTGGTGACGCACGAAATGGGCTTCTCGCGCAACGTGTCGGACACTGTGACCTTCATGGACGCCGGCGTGGTGGTCGAGTCCGGGCCTCCGGAACAGATTTTCACGGCGCCCCGCACGGACCGGCTCAAGGGCTTCCTCTCGGACGTCCTCTAGGCCCAGAGGCAGGCAGGAACAAGAAATCCCCGCCTCCCGGACCTTCCCCTTTCAAGCAGGGGAAGTGTCCAGGAGGCGGGGATTTTTGCGTTAGGGACGACGGCGGTCCTAGCCTTGGGCGGCTGCGGCCGCCTTCGCTGCGGCGGGCAGTGCGTCGTAGATCCGGTTCATGGCGTCGTCGTCGTGGGCGGCGGACAGGAACCACGCCTCGAAGACCGACGGCGGCAGGTAGACCCCCGATTCCAGCATGGAGTGGAAGAACGGTGCGTAGCGGAAGGCTTCCTGCGCCTGGGCGTCGGCGTAGTTGTGGACGCCGTGGGCGGAGGTGCCGAAAGCTACGGAGAAGAGGTTCCCGGCGAACTGGATGGAGTGGTCCACCCCGGCGGCATCCAGCACGGTGGACAACGCGGAGGACAGTTCCAGGGAACGGACATCGATGAACGAATAGACGTCGCGGGTGGCGTGGGTCAGCGTGGCGACGCCCGCGGCCATGGCCACGGGGTTCCCGGACAGCGTACCGGCCTGGTACACCGGGCCCGTGGGGGCCAGGTAGTCCATGACATCGGCACGGCCGCCGAGGGCCGCCGTCGGCATGCCGCCGCCGATGACCTTGCCGAACGTCAGCAGGTCAGGCGTCCACGGGTCCTCGGCGTCCGCGGCGCCGCCGGTCAGGCCCCAGTAACCTGAGTAGCCGGTGCGGAACCCCGTCAGGACCTCGTCAACGATGAGCAGCGCCCCGTGCTCGCGGGTGATCCGCGACAGCCCTGCGTTGAACCCTTCAGCCGGGGTGACAACACCCATGTTGGCGGGAGCGGCCTCGGTGATCACTGCCGCGATGTTGGGTCCGTGGGTGGCGAAGGCTTCCTTGACGGCCTGGAGGTCGTTGTAGGGCAGCACCAGGGTTTCGGCCGCGGTGGCTTCGGTGACCCCGGCGGAACCGGGCAGCGCCAGGGTGGCCACGCCGGAACCGGCGGCGGCGAGCAGCCCGTCCAGGTGTCCGTGGTAGCAGCCGGCAAACTTGATGATGAGGTTGCGGCCGGTGAATCCGCGGGCCAACCGGACAGCCGTCATGGTGGCTTCGGTGCCGGTGGAGACCATCCGCAGGCGTTCGACGGCGGGGACCCGCTCCTTAACGATTTCCGCGAGGTTGGCCTCGTCCGGGGTGGAGGCACCAAAGGACAGGCCGCGGTCAACGGCAGCGTGCACGGCGTCCAGCACGGCGGGGTGGGCGTGGCCGAGCAGCGCGGGACCCCAGGAGCAGACCAGGTCCACGTATTCCTTGCCGTCGGCGTCGGTGAGGTAGGGCCCCTTGGCGGAGACCATGAAACGCGGGGTGCCGCCCACTGACCCGAAGGCGCGCACGGGTGAGTTGACCCCGCCCGGCATCAGCTGGCGGGCGCGGTCGAAGAGTGCCTCGTTGCGAGGATTGCTGGAAGTCATGGTTCCTATTCTCTCAGGTGGCCGGCAAGCTGAGTTAGCCGGCGAGCAGTTCAGCCACGCGGGGAGCCACGGCCGTGCCTATCAGCTCTATTGAGCGCATCATGGCAGCGTGCGGCAGCGGCCCGTTGCTGTATTTCAGGTCGAAGCGGTCCACGCCGAGGTTCCGTTTCACCCGGACGATCTTTTGGGCCACCGTCTCGGGCGATCCCACGTAGAGGGCGCCTTCGGACGAACACAGGGCATCGAATTCGCCGCGGCCGGCCGGACCCCAACCGCGCTCTGCCCCGAGCTTGTTGCGCAGGGCAAGCCAGTGCGGGAACAGCTCCTCGCGGGCCTGCTCGTCGGTGTCGGCCACGTGGCCGGGCGAATGGGTGGCCATCTGCTGCATGGGGTGGCCGTACTTGGCCATCGCTTCACGGTAGAGGTCGGCCAGGGGCCGGAAGCCCCGTGGCTGGCCGCCGATGATGGCGAAAATAATGGGGTAGCCGTACTGCGCGCAGCGGAGCACCGATTCCGGCGTTCCCCCCACCCCGATCCAGGTAGGCAGCAGGTGGTGTTCCAGGGGCGGGAAGACGTTGAGGCCGTGGAGTGCCGGCCGGCTGCGCCCTTCCCAGTGCACGGGCTTTTGCGTCCGGACCTTGCTGAACAGCTCGAGCTTCTCTTCGAAGAGCATCTCGTAATCGGCAAGGTCCAGACCGAACAGGGGGAAGGACTCGACGAAGGATCCGCGCCCCAGCATGACCTCCGCCCGGCCGTTCGAGATGGCGTCCACCGTGGAAAACCGCTGGAACACCCGGATAGGGTCATCCGAGCTCAGCACGGTCACGGCGGACCCCAGCCGGATGCGCGTAGTGCGGGCTGCGGCGGCTGCGAGGAAGACTTCGGGCGCGGAGACGGCGTAGTCCCGGCGGTGGTGCTCCCCCACGCCGAAGGCATGGAGTCCGACGGCGTCTGCCAGCTCAGCCTGTTCAAGCAGCTGCCGCAGCACCCGGGCGTGCGGCTGGGGGCTGCCGTCCGGGTTTACGCCGACGTCGCCGAAGGTGTTCAGGCCGAGGAGGATGCGGTCCTCCCCCACGGGCGCGGTGGGTCCGGCAGAAGGTTGTTCCGTCACCGGGATTCCTTCAGCCAGCCGGCAAGCTCCGCGGCCCAGTAGGTGAGGACCATGTGCGCGCCGGCCCGCCGGATGCCCAGGACTGATTCCGTGATGGCCGCGCGGCGGTCGATCCAGCCGTTGGCGGCCGCGGCCTCAATCATGGCGTACTCGCCGGAAATCTGGTACGCGGATACCGGCACCGGGCTCATCGCAGCGACGTCGGCCACGATGTCCAGGTAACTCATGGCCGGCTTCACCATGATGATGTCGGCCCCCTCGGCCAGGTCCAGTTCCACCTCGCGCAGGGCTTCGGTGCGGTTGCCGGCATCCATCTGGTAGGTCCGCCGGTCGCCCTTGAGCTGGGAATCCACCGCTTCCCGGAACGGTCCATAGAACGCCGAGGCGTATTTGGCGGCGTAGGCAATGACGGAGGTATTGGCGTGGCCGGCCTCGTCCAGCGCAGAACGGATGGCGGCAACCTGGCCGTCCATCATGCCGGAGGGGCCCAGCATGTGGGCGCCGGCGTCCGCCTGCGCCACCGCCATCCGGGCGTAAATCTCCACGGTGCGGTCGTTGTCCACGTACCCCTCGGCGTCGAGCACTCCGCAGTGCCCGTGGTCGGTGAACTCGTCCAGGCATACATCACTCATGATCACCAGGTCATCGCCAACCTCCGCGCGGACATCGCTGATGGCCTTGTTCAGGACGCCGTCCGGGTCCAGTGATGCCGAGCCTTCCGCGTCGCGGGTCTCGGGGATGCCGAACAGCATGATGCCGCCCAGGCCAAGCTCAACTGCCTCTGCGGCGGCCTGTTTCAGGGTGTCGGTGGTGTGCTGGACCACGCCCGGCATCGACGTAATGGGGTTGGGTTCGGTGATTCCTTCCCGGATGAAGGCCGGAAGGATAAGTTCGGCCGGGGACATCCGGGTTTCGGCGGTGAGGCGGCGCATCGCGGGGGTGGTGCGCAGGCGGCGGGGACGCTGGTTGGGGAAAGTCATGGTTCCTGTCTTCGCGTTGTCTGGTGAGGTTTGCTCGAACGGGGGCATTAGTCAGGTCAGGTTGAGGGCTTTGGCGACGGCTGCCACCAGGCCATCCGGCGTGGGTTCCGCGGCCACGGCGGCCACGGTGAGGCCCACCGCGGTGGCTTGGTCCGCCGTCGACCTGCCAATCACCACCAGCCGGCAGCCTGCCAAGGGGCCCAGTGCAGCGATCCGGCGCACGGCGCTTGGCGAGGCCGCGATGACCGCGCCCATGCGGCCCTGGGCAATTTCTGCCGCAGCAGCCTCCGGCGTCAGGAGGGGGTACGACGGCGGCTGCGGGCCGCCGTCGCCGTCCTCCGGCGTCACGGCGAGCCTGCGCTCGGCTGCCGCGGGGTAGTCGACGGTGCGGTAGGCCGTCACGGCGGTAACAGCGGCGCCCGCTGCAGCCAGGCCTTCGGCCAGGATGGGGGCGGCGATGTCCGCCTGCGGGAGGAGCACCCTGCCGCGCCCGTCCCAGACTGACAGCAGGCCGGCGGCGGACTGTTCTTCGGGCGGCGTGAGGGCAACGGCAAGTCCGCCCGACTCCAGCAGCCTGCACGTTGCGGGGCCGACGGCGGCGACGCGCGTGCCGGCAGCGACCAGTTGACCCAGCCCCAGCCCACGCTCCGCGGCCTTCTCCATCAGGACGTGCACGGCGGTGGCACTGCTGAGCACCAGCCAGTCGAAGGCCCCCGCCGCCAGGGCGTCGCAGGCGACGTCGAGGGCGTGCTGGTCCGGTGCCCGTTCGAAGTCAATGAGCGGCAGCAGGACAGGTTCGGCGCCGGCCTTCGCGAGGGCCGAGACCAGGGCAGCCGATCGTTCCGGGCTGCGCGTGACCAGGACCCTGGCTCCGCCCAGCGGTTTATCGCTGGGCGGCTGCCGGGATCCGGACATGCGGGATGGCTGTGTCATCGCCAGGTCAGGACGCCTGCAGATCTGCGATGCCGGCGGCGCCGGCGGCGAGGAGTGCCTCGGCGAGCTCGATGCCGAGCAGGGTGGCTCCGACTTCCGTCAGGCCGTCCGTGGCGCGCTTGTCCCGGACGGTAGCGGTGCCGTCAACGGCACAGACCACGGCTTCCAGGTGCAGCATGCTGCCTTTCCGGTAGGCGTAGGCACCCACCGGGGCCGCGCAGCCCGCTTCCAGGCGGGCGAGCAGGGCGCGTTCGGCGGTGACGGCAAGGCGGGTGTCGGGATCGTCAAGTGCCGCCAGGGCCTGGGCCAGGACCTCGCGGGAGCCTTCGCCAGACCCGGGCTTTGGCGGTGCGTCGGCCGTCCGGCATTCAATCGCCAGGGATCCCTGGCCGGCGGCGGGAAGCATGACATCGGTTTCGAGATATTCCGTGACGGCGTCCAGCCTGCCGATGCGTTCCAGGCCGGCGGCAGCCAGTACCACCGCGTCCAGGTCGCATGACTTCCCGGGCACCACCTGGTCCGTGGAGTTACCGGGCAGCCCAGGGACGCGGCCCAGCCGGGTGTCCACGTTGCCGCGGATGTCCACGATCTCCAGGTCCTGCCGTGCAGCGCGCAGTTGCGCGGCGCGGCGGGGGGAACCGGTGCCCACGCGGGCTCCGGCGGGCAGGTCCGCCAGCTTCAGCCCGTCGCGGGCACACAACACGTCCCGGACGTCCACCCGGCGCGGCGTGGCGGCAAGGCTGAGCCCCACGGCTGCACCGGTGGGCAGGTCCTTGAGTGAGTGGACGGCGACATCACATTCACTGCGCAGCAGGGCGTCACGCAGGGCTGCGACAAAGACGCCGGTGCCGCCCATCTGGGAGAGCGACCCCGTGAGGACATCGCCATCCGTCCGGATGTGCACCAGTTCCACCGGAAATCCTCCGACGGCGGAAAGCTGGTCGGCGGTCTGCTGGGTCTGGGTGAGTGCCAGCTTGCTGGCACGGGTCCCAATGCGGACGGTCACGGCTGGGCCGTTTCGCCGGCAGCGGCGGGGTACGGGTCGTGGCCGGTGCCGACGGTGGTGTCGGCGCCCGCGATGGTGGGCTTTTCGCCGCGGAAATTGGCGCAGCATCCGGGCCGGCAGACGTCGTACCAGGGGCCAAGGTCCGTCACGGCGGGCCGGTCGCTGATGTTGTTGGCGACGGTCCGCTCGCAGATGAGGTCCACCAGCCCGTCAACGAACTTCCGGTGAGTGCCCGGCGTGGGGACCCGGGTTGCGGCAAGGCCGAGGTTGGCGCAGGTTTCCATCGCTTCCGTGTCGAGGTCCCAGACGACTTCCATGTGGTCACTGACGAAGCCCAGGGGAACGATGACAACGCCCTTGACGCCCTGGCCGGCCAGTTCCTCGATGGCATCGTTGATGTCCGGCTCAAGCCACGGAACGTGCGGGGCACCGGAACGGGACTGGTACACCAGGGACCACGGCGCGGTGAGCCCGGATTCTTTCCCGACCCGTTCGATCACGGCGGCCGCGTTGGCGAGGTGCTGGGCCACGTAGGCGGACCCTTCCTCGAACTCACGGGGCTCACCCTCGGACCGGCCGGCGGCCTCGGCGTCGCGGGTGGGGATGGAGTGGGTGGCGAACAGGACGTGGACCGGGGCGTCGGGCGTCCCGGCAGCGGCAAGTTTGGCGCGGACCTCGGCCAGGCCGCCGGCGGTGCCCTCCACGAAGGGCTCCACGAAGCCGGGGTGGTCGAAGTACTGGCGGACCTTGTCCACTTCCAGCCGGCCGTCCAGTCCGGTCTCGGTGAGCGCCATGCCGATGTCCTCGCGGTACTGGCGGCAGCTGGAGTAGCAGGAGTAGGCACTCGTGGTGAGCATCAGCACCCGGCGGTGGCCGGCGTCGTACGCTGCCTGCAGCGTCTCGGGGATGTAGGGCGCCCAGTTGCGGTTGCCCCACAGCACGGGCAGTTCGATGCCGCGGGCGGCAAGTTCGGCTTCCAGCGCCGCCTTGAGTTCGCGGTTCTGCTGGTTGATGGGGCTGATGCCGCCGTTGGCGCGGTAGTGGTGCGAGACTTCCTCGAGCCGCTCGTCCGGGATGCCCCTGCCGCGGGTGACGTTGCGGAGGAACGGGATGACGTCATCCTGTCCTTCCGGACCGCCGAAGGAGGCGAGCAGGACGGCGTCGTAGTTCTTGGGCGCCATGCGGCCGGCCTCGGTGACCGGATTGACGGCCGCGGAGAGCGTTGGGTCGAGCGGATTCATGCGAGCACCTCTGCTACTTCGTCGGCGGTGATCCGCCGTCCGGTATAGAACGGAATTTCCTCACGGACGTGGTTGCGTGCCTCGGTGGAGCGCAGGTGGCGCATCAGGTCGACCAGGTCAACAAGTTCAGGTGCTTCCAGGCCGAGGATCCACTCCCAGTCGCCCAGCGCGAAGGAGGAGACCGTGTTGGAGATGACCTGGGGGAAGTCGCGGCCCAGCAGGCCGTGGTCGCGGAGCATCTTGCCGCGCTCAGCCTCGGGCAGGATGTACCACTCGTAGGAGCGGACGAAGGGATAAACGCACAGCCATTCAGCCGGGGCGACGCCGCGGGAGTAGGCGGGCGTGTGGTTCTTGGCGAACTCCGCCTCGCGGTGGACGCCCATGGCGGACCATACGATCTCGGTTCCGGCAAACAGGGTGCTGCGGCGGATGTCGCGGATGGCCTGCTGGAGCGCCTCCGGCTTGGGCCCGTGGAGCCACACCATGACGTCGGCGTCGGCGCGCATGGCCGAGACGTCATAGCTGCCCCGGTGCGTAACGCCGGCTGCGGCCAGGCGTTCCAGCAGCGCTTCGAAGTCGGCCGCAGCATCAGCGCTGCGGACCACGGGCTCCGACCGCTTGAAAACCGTCCAAAGGGTAAAGAACTGCTCGGCTGATTCTTCGGTTTTAGTGACAGATTCGGCAGAAGTGTGGCTCATGGTTACAAGTTTGCCCCTTCGCGCCCCCAAGGCGAAACCGAAGAGTTCTACAACTCGTAGAAGTGAGCAATCTCACGTTTGCGGCGAAGTGGGCCACGCACCGTCGCCTCAGAAGGGTTTGCGCATGCGCACGAACACCAGCCCCGCCGCAGCTCCCACGCCCACCAGTCCCGCGCCCAGCCACACCATGGGACCCTGCAGGTCCGGCAGCGGCTGGGTGGAAGAAACTGCCCGCGCGGAACTGGCAGGAGGTGCGGCTGCCTGCGGTGCCCGGGTGGGCTGGGAGTTCCGCGCGTTGATGGACAAGGCAGTCGGAAGCGCGGAAGCCCGTGTGGCATCCGTGCCGGCGGACCCTCCGGTTTCCGCATCGGTTGTTCCCGCCAGACCGTCCTGGTCCGTTGCGGGCTGGCCTGCGCCGGCCGGGCCTGTCTCGGTTTGCCCGGCGGCTGCCGGGTCGCCAGCGGCACTGCCCGGGCCAGCGGCATTGCCCGGTCCACCGGCCGTGGCAGGACCTGCGGCAGGGGCAGGGCCTGCGCCTGCCGCCGGAGCCACAGACCCAGACGCGCCGGACCCCGTCTTCGTGGTGGAACCTGACGCAGCAGGGGCTGGAGACGATGGGCTGCCTGCGGGTGCCGCAGGCGCGGTTGACGGCAGTCCAGGCGCCAGGGGCGTCACCGAGACGGTGGGAAGCGGGAGGCCGGGAAGGGGCAGTGCGGTGGCGGACGCATCCGCTGTGGCGCCGGCTGCCGCCGCCGGTGATGCGGTGGAGAGGGTTGCCGTCACCGCCGGAACGAGGGCGCCGGGAACGCCAACAATGGAGGAGGCTTTCGGGCCCGGAGTGCGGTCGGCAGGGGCGGGCGCGCCGCCAGCGGCGCCCTGGACCCGGGCTTCCGCGGCGGGGTCCTGGGGAGGGGGCGCGGAATCATCGGCCAGGGACGCCTGGACGCCGGTGGACAGAACCAGTACCGCTCCGACGGCCGCGGCTGCGGCTCCGCGTCGGATTCCCCCATGGATACCGGTCCGGGACATTGAAAGCTCGGACCTGTGTTGAACCATAGTCATCGACCCTAACCAGAACGCCTGCCCGATTGGAAACCGGGCAGGGCGCCGCCGCGGACGGTTCGGGCGGAATTCACCCTGGCCCCGGCCCGCTGACCTGCGGTGATGTTCAGGCGGCGGCCAGTTGGCCGATTTGCTCACGTGTGTCGGCCACCACAGCGGCCAGGCCGTTCCCGGCCACCCAGCCCCCCACGACGGCCAGGCCGCCCGCGGCAGTGCATGCCCGGCGGATCTCCGCTGCCCGTGCCCGGTGTCCCACCGCGGCGAATGGCAGGGACCCCCGCCACCGCACCACGTCCCAGCCCCGCACGTCATCTTCCGTGATGCGGACGCCGAGCAGGGATGATGCGTCCCGCAGCGCGGCCGCAAAGAGTTCCTGGTCGGTTTCCGGGCCCACCGGTTGCGCCGCGGCGCCGTCCACCCGCCCGTAGGAGAGGCGGACCACGTGGCGGCCCGGGCCGGCGGCGGCCTCAAGCCAGTCCCATTTACCCGTGGCGTGCGTCAGCGCCTTTGCTTCGACGCCCGGCGTTTGGGGCGCCACCAGGATCCCGGTTCCCCTGGGACGCCGGTCCAGATCCGGTTTGTCCACTACCAGCGTGACGAGCTTGACGTCGGGGCCCGCCGCCGGCTTCTTTCCCGCGATTGCAGGCACTGCGCCTTCCAGCAGCCCGACGGCGGCCGGACCGTCCACGGCCACGACCAGCAAGTCTGAGTGGAAGGTGGTCCCTGCCGCTTCGACCTGCCAGCCGTCCTGAGTGCGGGAAACGGCATCGGCAACAGTGCCGGACATAAGGGTGACGCCGCGGCCGCGGAGATCCGCCACCAGGGCGTCAACCAGGGTGTGCATGCCGTCTTCGAGGCCTGCAACGGCGGAACCGGCTTTGGCCGGTTGGGCAGACGGGGACGTGGCAGGAGTGCCTGCGCCCCGCCGTTGCGCTGCGACCGCGGCCGCGAGGGAGCCGTGCTTCCGCAGCCCGGCCCGCAGGCCCGGGGCCACCATGTCGACGTCGAGGAGGCCCGGATCGGCGGAATGGACGCCGCCCACCACCGGTGAGACCAGGCGTTCCAGGACGCGCGGCCCCATTCGTGTACGCACCAGGGCGGCGACGCTGGTCACGTCCGCGCCAGCCCCCACGGAGGCGGGCAGCAAGCGGTCCAAGGATGCGCGCAGCGAGCCCACGAGGCCGAGGGTGCGGCGCACCTCGGGGTCCCATGGGTTTGCGGGGATGCCCAGCACCCCGGTCCTGGGGAGTTCGCGGGGGCCGTCCGGCAGCTGCACCCAGGCGCCACCCGGCCGCGGCGGCACGATCCTGCCGGCAAGGCCCAGTTCGGTGCAGAGGCGTGCGACGGCGTCCGAGCGGGTGGCAAAGGATTCGGCACCGCTGTCCAGGGTGAGTCCGGCGACCGTATGGCTGCCCACGCAGCCGCCCCATGCGGCCCCCGCCTCCAGCACGGTCACCGTGCAGCCGGCGGCGGCGAGCTCCCGCGCGGACAGCAGCCCGGAGATTCCGCCGCCCACCACCAGCGCCGTCGGGGACTGGTCCGGAGCACTGCCCACCGGTTACTCCGGCGAGATGGAGTGGATGAGCTCCACCACCCGGGTCAGGACATCAGGGTCCGTTTCCGGCGGCACGCCGTGTCCGAGGTTCAGGACGTGGCCGGGTGCGGCGGAACCGGCAGCGATGACCTCGCGCACGTGGGCCTCGAGGATGTCCCACGGTGCGGCCAGCAGTGCCGGGTCGATATTCCCCTGCAACGGCACGCTTCCGCCCAGCCGGCGGTTGGCCTCGTCGAGCGGCAGCCGGTAGTCGACGCCCACCACGTCCACGCCGACGTCGCGCATGGCAACGAGGAGTTCGGAGGTTCCGGTGCCGAAGTGAATCAGCGGGGCACCAAGGTGGCGGACATGGTCCAGGGCACGGGCCGACGCCGGTGCGACGTACTTGGTGTAGTCGGCCAGTCCCAGCGAGCCCGCCCAGGAGTCGAAGAGCTGGGCGGCGGAGGCGCCGGCCTCAAGCTGGGCCTGGAGGAACATTCCCGAGGCGTCGGCAGCCCAGTTGGCCAGCGCGTTCCAGGTTTCCGGGTCGGCGTGCATCATGGTCCGCGGGCCGAGGTGGTCGCGCGACGGTTTTCCTTCCACCATGTAGGCCGCCAGGGTGAACGGGGCGCCGGCAAAACCGATCAGCGGCGTCTTCCCCAGCTCCGCCACCGTGAGGCGGACCGCTTCGCGGATTGGTTCAAGGGCTTCCCACGTAAGTTGCGGCAGGGCGGCAACATCGGCCGCGGTGCGTACCGGCTTGTCCAGGACGGGGCCTACTCCGGGCACGATGTCAACGCCCACACCGGCGAGCTTGAGCGGGATGACGATGTCCGAGAAGAAGATGCCTGCATCCACGTCGTGGCGGCGGACGGGCTGCAGGGTGATCTCGGAGGCCAGCTCCGGCCGCAGGCACGAGTCCAGCATGGCGATGCCCTCACGTACCTTGAGGTATTCCGGCAGCGACCGGCCGGCCTGCCGCATGAACCAGACGGGACGGCGGGACGGCTTGCCTCCGCGGTAGGCCGTGATCAGGGGTGAGTCCGCTGTGCGGCCGTCCATCAGTGGATGGTCTGCAGCGAGGGCGCCGGCAGCGGAGACGGCAGGGCTAGGAGTCATGCTCTTGATTGTGCCGAAAAAGAGCCCCAAAAGATAACGACAACCTGTCTCCCGGGGCGCTGGGACGGGGAAGGTGTCGGGGATCACTGGGGCATGTGGTGACTATCCTTTCCGGTGGTTGTTCTACCCGGCCACGAAAAAGCTATGATTGGTCTGCTGTGGTTCTTTTCTCATTGGTGGCTACACACGCCGACATCGACCTCGAAACCGTTGCTCAGTTGAGCAACGGTTCCTCCGGGATTGCCGCATCCGCCCTCACCGAATCCCCCGCCGTTGCCGGCGCCGTGGTCCTCGCCACCTGTAATCGCTACGAGATTTACGGCGAGGCACGCGATTCCGACGACGTCGAAGCGGCCCGCGCCGCTGTCGTCGCCCGGATCAGCGAGGCCAGCGGGCTTCCCGAACCCCTCGTCTCACGCTCGTTCAGCACCCGTACCGGGCCTGAAGTGACCCAGCACCTGTTCGCCGTCAGCGCCGGACTGGACTCCGCCGTCGTGGGCGAACGCGAAATCGCCGGCCAGGTGCGCAGGGCCCTGATCACGGCCCAGCACGACGGCACCGCCAGCGCCGGGCTGGTCCGGCTCTTCCAGGCTGCTTCCAAGACCGCCAAGGAAGTGGGCGCGCAAACGGCTCTCGGTTCCCGCGGCCTGTCCATCGTCTCGGTGGCCCTGGACCTGGCCACGGATCTTTCCGAAAATCCCGACTGGTCAACCAAGAAGGTTGTGCTGTTCGGAACCGGCGCGTATGCCGGTGCCACCATGGCCCTGCTCCGGGAACGCGGCTGCACGGACATTTCCGTCTTCTCCTCCTCCGGCCGGGCCGAAGGTTTCGTGGCCTCGCGGGGCGGCACGGCCCTCGACGCCGACTCCCTGCGGGACGCCGTTGCTGACGCCGACGTCATGATCGGCTGCAGCGGATCCGACAGCCGCGTCGAAGCCGATGAACTCGCCCAGGTCCGCGCCGATTCACCCCAGCCCCTGATCGCCATCGACCTGGCCCTCACCCACGACTTCGACCCCGCCGTCGGCGAACTGGACGGCGTGGAGCTGCTGACCCTCGAGTCGGTGCGCCTGGCCGCGCCACAGGAACAGTCCGAATCGCTCGCGCAGGCCAGCGGCATCGTCAAGGTCGCCGCCAAGGCCTTCGAGCAGGAGCGCCAGGCCCGCTCGGTCGATTCAGCCATCGTTGCCCTGCGCCGGCACACCATGAATGTGCTGGATGCCGAAATGGAAAAGGTCCGCGCCCGCCACGGCTGCACCGCCGCCGCGGAAGAGGTCGAATTCGCGCTCCGCCGCATGGTCAAGCAGCTGCTGCATGTCCCCACCGTCCGCGCCCGCGAGCTAGCCGCGAACGGCCAGCAGGACGACTACGTTGCCGCGCTGGAGGCCCTGTACGGCATCACCGTGGAGCAGCCGGCCGAGGCTGCGCCGGACGCCGAGTGCCCGGTGGACCACAAGGGCCGCGAAACCGCCTGAGGTTCTCCCTCCCCAACGCCCCATCAGCATTTGCCCCTAAACCGGAAACGCCCCATCACTTTCTTCAGGGAAGTGATGGGGCGTTTCTCAAAAAGCCGCTAAAGGTGATGGGGCGTTTCCGGTCAGTAGACGGGCTTTCCGGGCTCCACATCCCGCACCCAGGCCAGGATTCCGCCGTCGAGGTGGCTGACCCGCTGGTAGCCTGCCTGCCTCGCGGCCGCCAGCACGTTCGCGGAGCGCGTTCCGGCCTTGCAGTGGAACACGATCTCCCGGTCCTGCGGGAGTTCGTCCCAGGCCTCGCCGGCAAGGATCCGTCCCTGCGGGATCAGTTTGGCGCCGTCGATCCGGACGATGTCGTATTCCCCCGCCTCACGCACGTCCACCAGTTCGAAGTCCTTGAGCCCCGCCTTCCGCGACGCCAGCATGGTGGCCAGCTGGGTGGCGGTGACCGTATGTTCGGTGTCCGCCTGCGTTTCCGGGGCTATCCCGCAGAAGGCCTCGTAATCCGTGAGCTCGGTGATAGGTTCCGCTGCCGGGTCCTTTGCCACCCGGATCTCCCGCCAGCTGCCGCCCAACGCGTCAAAGAGGACCACGCGGCCCAGCAGGGAACGTCCGACGCCGGTAATCAGCTTCACTGCCTCTGTCACCATCAGCGATCCCACGGCGGCGCAGAGCATGCCGAACACGCCGCCCTCACCGCAGGACGGCACGGAACCGGCAGGCGGCGCCTCCGGATACAGGTCGCGGTAGGTGGGCCCGTGCTTTTCCCAGAACACGCTGACCTGGCCGTCGAAACGGAAGATCGAACCCCAGACGTAGGGCTTGCCGAGGATCGCTGCGGCGTCATTCACCAGGTACCTGGTGGCGAAGTTGTCCGCGCCGTCCAGGATGAGGTCGTAGCCGCTGAACAGCTCCAGGGCGTTGGACGAGTCCAGGCGCACGTTGTGCAGCCGGACGTCCACCAGCGGGTTCAGCTCCGCGATGGCATCGCGTGCCGATTCGATCTTGGGCCGGCCCACGTCGCTGACGCCATGGATCACCTGCCGCTGCAGGTTGCTCAGGTCCACCACGTCGTCATCGACGATGCCAATGGTGCCCACTCCCGCCGCTGCGAGGTAGAGCAGCGCGGGAGCACCCAGCCCGCCGGCACCGATCACCAGCACCCTGGCGTTCTTCAGCCGCCGCTGCCCCAGGGCTCCGATCTCGGGAATGATCAGGTGCCTGGAGTACCGTTCCACCTCGTCGGGGGTGAGTCCGGCCGCCGGTTCCACCAGCGGATCCAGCGAAATAGTCGAAACATTTGCGGTGAAAGACGAAGCCATACTTCAATGTATGCCCCGGGATACCGCCGGGTCATATTACCCCGCAGTAAAGTGAAGGTAACTGCAATGGAAAGAAGGACAACTGTGGTCCCTGAAGCACGGGCCGACCGCCCGACCGCCGCTGAACCGCAAGCTGCCTCCCGTCCCGCAGGCCAGCGGTCCGCCCGGATGCCACGGGATGAGCGCCGCGCACAGCTGCTTGCTGCGGCGCAGGAGGTGTTCGTAGCCAACGGCTACCACGGCGCGGCGATGGACGAAATTGCGGAGACGGCGCACGTGAGCAAGCCGGTGCTGTACCAGCACTTCCCTTCCAAGCGGGATCTTTACCTCGCCCTGCTGGAAAGCCATTTGGCGTCGCTGACTGAGTTGATGCTTGGCGCCCTGAACTCCACCACCGACAACGATGAACGCGTCCAGGCCGTTATGCGCGCCTATTTCCAGTTCATCGCCAACGATGACCAGGCCCACCGGCTGGTGTTCGAATCCGACCTGATCAACGACCCCGATGTCAGCTCCCGGCTGGAAACCTTCAACCGGACCTTCGCCGATGCCATTGCCCGGGTCATTGCCGAGGACACCAAGCTTCCCCACCTCGAGGCGGAACTCCTGGGCCGCGGCCTGGCCGGAATGGCGCAGGTCAGCGCAAGGTACTGGCTGGAAACAGACGGCAACCTCGACCTCGATGTGGCCAGCGACCTCATCTACCGTTTAGCTTGGCGCGGAATCAGTCGCTTCCCCAAAGAGTCCTAGACTACAAATAAGACAACACCCCGTAGAGAATCACGAGCACTTCACAGGCTGGGAGGCCCCCCTTGGAAATTAAGATCGGCGTTCAAAACGTTGGCCGCGAGATCGTGCTGGAATCGACCCAGGACGCGGAGACGGTGGCCAAGGTTGTCGGCGAAGCCATTAATGGGGGCAGCGAGCTGCGCCTGAAGGATGACAAGGGACGCGTGATCATTGTTCCCGGCAACGCGCTGGCGTACGTGGAGATCGGCGCCGAAGAGGTCCGCCGCGTTGGGTTCGGCCAGTTCTAGCCCCGGTTTCCAAGGAGATCCATGCTTTCGCTGACCATCGTGGTGCTAGCCACCGTCGCCGCGGGCTTCATCGTCTGGGCCAATGACAAGCGGCACGCAAAGTACGGTGCGGCACTGCCGGCCGGCGTCGCCGTCGCTGTGGCGGCGCTGGCGTGGATCATCCTGATGGCTGCGGGCTTCGGCTACTTGCCGGGCCTGACCTGGCTTCCGTGGGTCCTGCCCGTAGTCCTCGGCATCGCCGCGGCGATCATCGCCGTGGTCTTCCTGGGCCGCACGCGCGCCCGCCATGACACGGAGCGGCTCACCGCGATCCTGCGGCGCTGAGACGGCCTGCTCCCGGCGTCGCTGTCCGGACAACAGAATAAACGGCTGTGGCCGGCAACCCGCACGGGGTTGCCGGCCACAGCCGTTGAGCGACGGCCCGGGGCTAGAGGAACTCGGCCCGCCCCTCCATCGCGGACGAGGCCAGGGCGTGCTCCCTGCGCGGTATGCGGCCGGCTGCCCTGGCCATCCTGCCGGCCATCACGGCATGCTTGAACGCCTCGCCCATGAGCACGGGGTTCTGGGCGCGCGTCACGGCTGTGGCCAGCAGAACGGCGTCACAGCCAAGCTCCATGGCGAGCGCGGCGTCCGAGGCCGTGCCGATGCCGGCGTCCAGGACCACGGGCACCGAGGCACGGGAGACGATGAGCTCGATGTTGTGCGGGTTCAGGATCCCCAACCCGGTGCCGATGGGGGCGCCCAGGGGCATGACCGCGGTGGCGCCCAGGTTTTCCAGCCGCAGCGCGAGCACGGGATCGTCGTTGGTGTAGGCGAAGACTTTGAAGCCGCGGTTGACCAGCTGTTCCGTGGCGTCCACCAGTTCGACGGCGTCCGGCAGGAGGGTTTGTTCGTCGGCGATGACTTCCAGCTTCACCCAGTCCGTCTCCAGGGCTTCACGGGCCAGTTCCGCCGTGAGGATGGCGTCCCTGGCGGTGAAGCAGCCGGCGGTGTTGGGCAGTACCCGGATTCCATGGTCCACCAGCAGCTGGAACAGGGAACCGGTCTCGGCCGTGGAGTAGCGGCGCATGGCCACCGTGGTCAGCGCGGTCCCGGAGGCCAGGAGCGCAGCGCCCAGGCCATCGAGGCTGGGCGCACCGCCGGTGCCCATGATGAGCCGGGATTCGAGGGCGACGCCGTCGATCACCAAGGAGTCGCCGGCGCCGGTGCCGGTGGAGCGGATGGTGTTGGTTTCGGTCATGGCGTCAGCCTCCCTGTACTGCTGTAACGAGTTCGATGTCGTCGCCTTCGGCGAGCGCCGTGGCGAACCACTGGCTCCGCGGCACTACCTGGGCGTTGTGTGCGACGGCGACGCCCAATTTGCCGCCGTCCGTCGCCTGGCCGTTCTCGGCAAGCGGGCGTCCGGTGACCTGGCTGACGAGCGCGGTGATGGAGGCGCCGTCGGCCACGTGGTGCGGTTTTCCGTTGAGGATGATGTTCACGCTGTCTCCTTGATGTGCGGGCTTGTAACGGCCGTCATCGGCCTGGAAAAGCGGTCCGGGCTGAAGGGCGCCCAGCGGGGATCGGCCTTTCCGTCCAGCAGCCCGGTGCAGATTGCTGCGGCGGCAGGGGTGAGCAGGACGCCGTGCCGGAAAAATCCTGTGGCGATGATGAGCCCCGGAACGTGGCCTGCGCTGGTGGCGTCCGGGCCGGGAGCCACCTGTACCCGGCCCAGCAGAGGGGCGTTGTCGGGGGTTCCGGGACGGGCACGGGCAGTGGATTCGAGCAGTTCAAGTTCGGCGACGGCGGGCACCAGCGCCTGGGCATCGCGCAGCAGCTGGTAGACGCCGCCGGCGCTGACGGCGTCAGAGAGGGCATCCTCCCGCTGGGTGGCGCCGATCACCACGGTGCTGTCCTGCCGGGGAACGATGTACACCGGCACGCCGTGAACCAGGCCGCGCACCGTTGAGGTCACCAGGGGCCGAAGATGTCCGGGAACGGCCAGGCGGAGGATGTCCCCGTGGACGGGCCGCAGTGGCAGCTCAAGCCCGTCCGGCAGGCCGCCAAGCGCCCCCGCCTGCAGCCCGTTGGCCACCACAGTTTCCGCGGCCAGGACGGTCCCGCCGCCGGACAGGCTGACGCCCGCAACGGTTGGACCCTCCCACAACAGCCCTGCGGCCCGGTCCGGCACGGCAAAGCCCTGCACCGCCCCGGCGACGGAGAGTTCCGGGTTTCCCTGCGCGGCGCCGGCGAGGGCCAGCCGCAGGGCCAGGACCAGCCGCCTCGGATCCACCTGGTGGTCCGATGGGGTATCCATGGCGCAGGCGATGGCCGGGCTGAGGAGCGGCTCGCGCTTCCGCGCCTCCCGCACCGTTAGGGGCTCCACCGCCAGGCCGTTGGCCTGCTGGACGGTCCGCAGGTCCATCAGTGCGCGCCGGTCGGCGGCGTCGGCACCCACGGCGAGTGTCGGCGTCGTCAGGTATCCGCAGTCCTCGCCCGTTGCAGCGGCAACGCAGGCAGCGAACGCCGGCCAGCGGGATGCGGAATCGAGCATAAGTTCCAGGAGGTCCTCCTCCTGGTAGTGCAGTTCGCTGACGGGGGCAAGCATGCCCGCGGCTGCCCAACTGGCGCCTGTACCCGGCGCGTCGTCGATGACGACGACGGAGCGCCCGGACCGCTGCACTTCCCAGGCAATCCCGTGCCCCACCACTCCCCCGCCGATGACGGCGACGTCGGCGCGGACGCTGGAATTTGCGGAGGGGCCCGCCGCCCCGGGGAAACTGTCTAAGGGGGTGAGCATCTGGTTCCTTCCCTACGCCGGCATTAACCGGATCAGGTCAAGCGGTCGGCTCTGACGCCCTCTCAGCCCGGCGCTTTGTGACAGCTGCCGCGGGCTCCCGCAGTACCAGCCCAGTTTAGAGGAACTAGGCTTGCAGGCATGAATGTGTCCACCTCATCCTTCCCTGCCGGTCCGCACGCCCCGGCCACCGAAGTTGTCAATGCACGGGACAACGACGCGCTCAAGGCGGCCCGCCTGTACCTCTGCACCGATGCACGCCGGGACCAAGGCGACTTCGCCGGGTTCGTGGACGCGGCATTCACCGGCGGCGTGGACATCATCCAGCTGCGGGACAAGGCCATCGAGGCTGCCGAGGAACTGGACCTGCTGGCCATCCTGAAGGAGACGGCTGTCAGGCACGGCAAGTTGTGGGCCGTCAACGACCGGGCGGACATCGCGGTGTTGTCCGGGGCGCCGGTATTCCACGTCGGCCAGAAGGACCTGCCCCTTCCGGCGGCGCGCACCCTGGTCAACGGCAACGCAGCCATCGGGCTTTCCAGCCACACCCCGGAGCAGGTGGACGCTGCCTTGGCGGCCACCGCCGGCCCGTCAGGCCTGGACTACTTCTGCGTTGGTCCGGTCTGGGCCACGCCCACCAAACCCGGCAGGTCCGCCGTCGGGACCGGGCTGGTGGAATACGCCGCCGAAGCCTCCCGGCAGGCCGGGGAGCCGGTGCCGTGGTTCGCCATCGGCGGGATCGACCACGGCAACGTCCGGCAGGTGGCGGAAGCCGGTGCACGCAGGATCGTGGTGGTCCGGGCCATCACCGGGGCCTCAGATCCAGCGGCCGCAGCGGCGTCCCTCCTCGACGCGCTGGACGCCGCCGCCTCCTGATGCCATATCCGTGGACTTGGAGCTAGGCTGATTTTTGTGTCACACCATCGGCTGGCCCCCAACGTCCATGACCACAGGAACGCCCTGGAAGAGGCGTTGGGCCAGCTGCGCACCGAACTGGAACTGCCGGGCCCGTATCCGGCGGATGCCGTTGAGGATGCCCGCGCTGCCGTGGCTGCGCTGGAGCTGCCGTCCTACGACCTGACGGCCGTCGAATTCATCACCATCGATCCCGCATCGTCCACCGACCTGGACCAGGCGGTGTTCATCGAGGAGGACGGGAACGGCTACCGCGTGCTGTACGCGATTGCCGACGTCCCGGCGTTCGTGGTTCCCGGTGGCCCCCTCGATGCGGAAACGCGGCGCCGGGGCCAGACGTTCTACGCGCCGGACGGGCGCATCCCGCTGCACCCGGAAGTCATCAGCGAAGGGGCCGGGAGCCTGCTGCCCGGACAGGACTGTTCAGCCTTCGTCTGGGACTTCACGCTCGACGGCGACGCGGCCGTGCTGTCCGTAGGTGTCAAGCGTGCCAAAATCCGCAGCCGCGACAAGCTCAGCTACAAGGGCGCCCAGGCAGACCTCGACGCCGGAACCGCTTCCCCGGTGCTGAAGCTGCTGCGCGAGGTGGGCCTAAAACGGGTGGCACTGGAACGGGCACGCGAAGGGGCCAGCCTCAACATGCCCGAGCAGGAGATCGTGCAACTGCCCGACGGCGGCTACCGCATCGACGCCGTACCGCAGCTTCCGGTGGAGGACTGGAACGCGCAGATCTCGCTGATGACGGGAATGGCCGCAGCGCAGCTGATGCTGGAGGGCAAGGTGGGCATTCTGCGCACCATGCCGGCTCCGGACGAGCGGAGCCTGAAGCACTTCCGGCTCCAGACCGAGGCACTGGGCAAGCCCTGGGACGGCCACGCCAGCTACGGCGAGTACCTGCGGTCGCTGGATCCCACCGATCCGCGCCAGCTGGCGATCATGCATTCGGCCGGCATGCTGTTCCGCGGCGCGTCCTATACCGCCTTCGACGGCAGCGTCCCCGAGGACGGCATGCAATCCGCTATCGGAGCTGCCTACGCCCACACCACTGCACCCCTCCGCCGGCTGGTGGACCGCTTCGTGCTGGTCATCTGCGAGGCCCTGAGCAACGGCGGCGATGTTCCCGGCTGGGCCCGCGAGGCCCTTCCGCTGCTGCCGGGCATCATGGCCGGCTCGGACCAGCTGGCCTCCCGCATGGAGCGCCTCGCCCTGGACACCGTTGAGGCGGCGCTGCTGCTGAACCACATTGGGCAGGAGTTCGACGCAATCGTCATTTCGGGTTCCAAGCCCCAAAACGGGAACGGGAACGTCTCCGGCGCCGGCTCCGGCAACGGGAACGGGAACGCCAAAAATGGCAACGGCAAGAACGGCAACGGCAATGGAAGCTCTGGCATTATCCAGATTGCCGAACCCGCCGTGACCGCGCGCTGCGCCGGCGAGTTGGAATCCGGCACCAAGGTCCGCGTGCGGCTGGTTTCGTCGGACATCACCACCCGCCAGGTCCACTTCGAGCTGGTTTCCTGAGCCTCCAGCAGGCGCAGCGGGCGGGGCGAAAAGTGTTTCCGCGCCCGTACGGCTAGACTGGGAGGGTAGAAACTGGATGCCCGGTCGTTGATTTCCTGAATTAGAAACCAACAAGCCCGCCCCTACGCGATCTTGAGATTTGCCCGCTGGTCACCAGTGCCAGCATTAGATAGCCCGCGATCGGCTTCCACTGGAATTGCTTGCGCGCCTGAGCGTGCTCCGGAGCGGCCACACTGGCCGGCCCGTTGAGCAGGCGGCGCCAATGCCTAAATGAATAAGGAAACTCCCCTGTGAGTGAATTGCATACCCACCAGCTTCTGAGCGACGCGTCCGGCACGGAGACCATCGAGCCGGAAGAAACCATCATCTCCGATGAAAAGCCGCACGAGATCGCGGAAAAGTCCTTCTCGGACTACAACGTCCGCCAGGACATTGTCGAATCCCTGGCTGACGCCGGCATCACCCACCCTTTCCCCATCCAGGCCATGACCCTGCCGGTGGCCCTGGGCGGCCACGACATCATCGGCCAGGCCAAGACCGGCACCGGCAAGACCCTGGGCTTCGGCATTCCGGCCCTGCAGCGCGTCGTCGGACAGGAGGATCCCGGCTACGCCAAGCTCGCCGTCCCGGGAGCCCCCCAGGCCCTGGTCATCGTTCCCACCCGTGAACTGGCCGTGCAGGTCGCCGGGGACCTTGTCACGGCATCGCGGAAGCGCAACGCCAGAATCGCCACCATCTACGGCGGACGCGCCTACGAGCCGCAGGTCGAAGCACTGAAGCAGGGCGTCGAGGTAGTGGTCGGCACCCCCGGCCGCCTGATCGACCTCTACAAGCAGAAGCACCTGAGCCTGAAGAACGTCAAGATCGTGGTGCTGGACGAGGCCGACGAGATGCTGGACCTGGGCTTCCTCCCGGATGTGGAGACGCTCATCGCGGCAACTCCCGCCGTGCGCCAGACGCTCCTGTTCTCCGCCACCATGCCCGGGCCGGTCATCGCCATGGCCCGCCGCTACATGACCCAGCCCACACACATCCGCGCGGCGGATCCCGAGGACGAGGGACTGACCAAGCGCGACATCCGCCAGCTGATCTACCGCGCGCACAGCATGGACAAGACCGAAGTGGTAGCCCGCATCCTGCAGGCCCGCGGCCGCGGCCGGACCATCATCTTCACCAAGACCAAGCGCACCGCAGCCAAGGTGGCCGAGGAACTCGTGGACCGCGGCTTCGCGGCCGCCGCCATCCACGGTGACCTGGGCCAGGGCGCCCGGGAGCAGGCGCTGCGGGCGTTCCGCAACAACAAGGTGGACGTCCTGGTGGCCACGGACGTCGCCGCGCGCGGCATCGACGTCGAAGACGTCACCCACGTCATCAACTACCAGTGCGTGGAAGACGAGAAAATCTACCTGCACCGGGTGGGCCGGACCGGCCGCGCCGGCAACAAGGGCACCGCGGTCACGTTCGTGGACTGGGACGACATGCCGCGCTGGGGCCTGATCAACAAGGCGCTGGGGCTGAGCGTGCCGGAGCCCGTCGAAACCTACTCCTCCTCGCCGCACCTCTACACCGACCTCGACATCCCCGAGGGCACCAAAGGCCGGCTGCCCCGCGACAAGCGGACCCTGGCCGGTGTCGACGCCGAGGTGCTTGAGGACCTGGGCGAGACGGGCAAGAAGAACAGCCGCGACGGCGGCCGGTCACGGGACAGGGACGGCCGTGGACGGGAAGACCGCAGCGGAAACCGCACAGGTGGCCGCAGCGCCGGCGACACCAAGCGCAGCGGCGAGCGCCGCCGTCGTACGCCTGACTCCGCAGCCCCTGCCGGCGAAGCAGCTGCCCCCGCAACCGAGGGCGAACAGCCCTCGCGGACCCGCCGGCCCCGGACCCGCACCCGCCGCCGCAACGGGGAAGTGGTGGCAGGTGCCGACAAGGGCACGCAACCTGGCACCTCCGAGGGCTAACTGCCGGAGATGACTGACACTGTTTGGGCGCCGGACGGCGGCAGCCTGGTGGTGCATGCGGACAACGCTGCGTACCTCCCCACGCTGCCGGACGGCGCCTTCACACTCATTTATGTGGATCCGCCCTTCAACACGGGCAGGCCGCAGCAGCGCCAGGAAACCCGGATGGTGGTGAACGCAGGCGGCAGCGGGGACCGGGTCGGCTTCAAGGGCCGCTCCTACGACACCATCAAGGGTGCATTGCACCGCTACGACGATGCCTTCAGCGACTATTGGTCCTTCCTGGAACCCCGGCTGGTGGAAGCGTGGCGGCTGCTCGCCGATGACGGGACGCTCTACCTGCACCTGGACTACCGCGAGGTGCATTACGCCAAGGTCATGCTGGATGCCATCTTTGGCAGGGAGTGCTTCCTGAACGAGATCATCTGGGCCTATGACTACGGCGCGCGCGCGAAAAACCGCTGGCCCACCAAGCACGACAACATCCTCGTATACGTGAAGAACCCCGCGAAGTACCATTTCGACAGCGCCGAGGTGGACCGGGAGCCGTACATGGCGCCGGGTCTGGTGACGCCCGCCAAGCGGGAACTGGGGAAGCTGCCCACCGACGTCTGGTGGCACACCATCGTTTCGCCCACCGGCAAGGAAAAGACGGGCTACCCCACGCAGAAGCCCGAGGGCCTGGTCCGGCGGGTGGTGGCCGCTTCGAGCCGGCCCGGTGACTGGTGCCTGGACTTCTTCGCCGGCTCCGGCACGCTCGGCGCGGTTGCCGCCAAGCTGGGCCGGAAATTCGTGTGCGTGGACCAGAACCAGCCGGCCATCGACATCATGGCCAAACGGCTCGGCGCGCACGCCACCCTGACCGGCTTCCGGTCCAGCTAGGGGCGGACGACGGCGGCCCCCGTACCGAGTGCCTCGATCCGTGCCAGCATGTCGGGAGCGGTGAGGTTTTCCCCGAGCAGGTTCGGTTTGCCCGTGCCGTGGTAGTCCGAGGATCCCGTGACCAGCAGGTGGTGCGTGGCTGCGAGCTTCCGGAGGAATCCCCTGCCCTCTTCGGGGTTGTCCCGGTGGTCGATCTCCAGGCCCGCCAGGCCGGCGTCGATCATGTCGTGGTAGGTCCGCTCCCCCACGATGCGTCCCCGTGCGGACGCCACGGGGTGGGCGAAGACGGGAACGCCCCCGGCGGCACGGACCAGTTCGACGGCCGTGGCGGGGTCCGGCGCATAGTGCGGGATGAAGTACCTGGACCGCGAGGTGAGGATGGAGGCGAAGGCCTCGGAGCGGTCCTCCACCACACCGGCGGCGACAAGGGCATCAGCGATATGCGGCCGCCCAAGGGTGGCGCCGGGTGCCACGTGGTGGATCACGTCGTCCCAAGTGAGGGGATAATCCTCCGCCAGGATGGTGACCATCCGTTCGGCCCGGGTCAGGCGGGAATCCTTGGCCTTGGTGATTTCCTCCAGGAGGCCCGGATGGTTGGGATCATGCAGGTAGCTCAGGAGGTGGACGCTGATGCCTTCCTCTGTCCGGCATGAAACCTCCATACCCGGAACCAGGGCCACTCCGTACTGTACGGCGGCGGCAGCGGCCTCGTCCCACCCTGCCGTTGAGTCATGGTCGGTCAGGGCCACCACGTCCAGCCCGGCCCGGGCGGCGGACGCCATGACATCGGCCGGGGTCTCGGTGCCGTCGGAGACGTTGGAGTGGGCATGCAGGTCAATCCTCACTTATCCAGCGTAGTGGACGGCACTGCCCTGTTCGCTTAGCCGGGACGCTGGTGAGACGATGGTGCCGTGAACGATGCCGAAAACACCCATAACTCTGCTTCCCAGCCGCTGGAGGAGCGCGTCAACAACCGCTCGCAGCGGCCCAGTTCCAACGCCTTCAAGGCCTTCATGGCCAGCAACTGGGCGCCGTCCAGCCAGGAGCTCCCCCGGCGCGATGCCGTCGCCGGTTACGCCGCGAACCGGCGCAAGGCGGTCTCGGCCCAGTTCAAGGGCGAACGCCTGGTCATCCCTGCGGGGCCGCTCAAGGTCCGTTCCAACGACTGCGACTACCGCTTCCGCCCGCACTCGGGCTTCGCGCACCTGACAGGCCTCGGCCTGGACCACGAGCCGGACGCCGTCCTGATTCTGGAACCGGTACAGGAGGGAACGGGCGACGACGGCGCGAACCACCGGGCGACGCTCTACTTCCGCCCGCTGGCCGGCAGGGACACGGAACAGTTCTACGCGGACTCCCGCTCCGGCGAATTCTGGATCGGCGCCCGCCCCACCCTTGAAGAGTTCGAGGCCCGGCTCGGACTCGCCACCGCCCACATTGATGAGCTGGAAACGGCCATCACCAAAGATGTGGGTGCCCCGGAAATCGGCGGCATCTCCATCCGCCTGGTCCGCAAGGTGGACGAGAACATCGACGCCCTGGTGGACACCGCCCGCTACAACACGGCACGGGACCCGGAGAACCTGGACCTCGCCGTCCTGGATGCCCTGGACGAAAAGCTCAGCGAGGCACTTTCCGAACTGCGCCTGCTCAAGGATGAGTGGGAAATCGAGGAAATGAAGATCGCCGTGGCCGCCACGGTCGAAGGGTTCGAGGAAGTGGTCAAGGCCTTGCCGCGGGCCCTTACCCATGACCGCGGCGAGCGGGTGGTGGAGGGCGCTTTCTTCGCCCGCGCCCGCGAGGCAGGCAATGAGCTGGGCTATGACACCATCGCTGCGTCCGGCAACAACGCCACCGTGCTGCACTGGACCCGCAATACTGGCCGCATCCACGCCGGCGAGCTGCTGCTGCTTGACGCCGGTGTAGAGGCGGACTCGCTCTACACGGCAGACATCACGCGGACACTTCCGGCCACCGGCACCTTCAGTGACATCCAGCGCAAGGTCTACCAGGCCGTCCTCGATGCCGCCGACGCCGGCTTTGCCGCTGCCAGGCCGGGAACCAAGTTCCGCGACATCCACACAGCGGCCACCACGGTCCTGGCCGAGCGTCTGTCGGAATGGGGCATCCTGCCCGTCAGCGTGGAGGAAGCGATCAGCCCGGAGGGGCAGCAGCACCGCCGTTGGATGCCGCACGGGACCAGCCACCACCTGGGCCTGGACGTGCATGACTGCGCACAGGCCAGGCGCGAGCTCTACCTGGACGGTGTCCTCACCGAGGGCATGGTGTTCACCATCGAGCCCGGCCTGTACTTCAAGAAGGAAGACCTGGCGATTCCGGAGGAATACCGGGGCATCGGCGTCCGGATCGAGGACGACATCCTGATGACCGCAGACGGCCCCGTCAACCTCAGCGCCGCCCTGCCGCGCAAGGCTGAAGACGTGGAGGACTGGATGGCCGGCATCTACCGGACCGAAGAAGCCTGAGTCCAGCCAGGCAACAAAGAGCGGGGCCGCCGGAATGGATCCGGCGGCCCCGCTCTTTTGTCTTTGGTACTGGCGTCAGGCTTCCTGGAGCAGGATGGTCCCGGCCCTGTTACTGCCGGTGTTCCCCACGGTGCTGGTCCCCATCGGGACCACGGTGGTCGTCTTCCTGGTGTTCCCCGCTGTCCGCCGCGCGCTGCTCAACACCGGGCCCCGCAGCTTGCCCCATGCCTGCCTGGCCGGCCTCTGCGGCAGGGCCGTGGGGCAGACGGACGCCGTACTGCGGGCGGCCGTCCGGCAGGTCGGGGTAGCGGACGGAACGGACCGGCTGCGCCGGCTGCTGGCCGCCGTCGAACTGCTGGCCGCCGTGCTGCTGGCCGGCTTCGTCCTGGTAGCCACGGCCGTCCTGGCCTGGCCCGCCCTGGACTGGTCCGCCCTGCGATGCGCCGTCCTGGGCTGAGGAGCCGGAGGACCGCTGGCCGTAGGGGTCGTTCCAGCCGGCGGGACGGGCCGGGCCCTGTTCCTGCCCCGGCTGGTGCTGGTAAGGCTGGTTGTAGTAGTCCTGCTGCGTGTACGGGCCGTGGGTGGCTGCCGCATCGGAACGGGACATGGGAAGCTGCTGCAGCAGCCGCCGCGCCTCGTGGGCGGCCTCGGGCGCCACGATGACGTCGTAGCTGGTGGCCACCACCTGGCTGGTGGACGTAAAGTCCCGCTTTCCGCGCTGCATGGCGTACGTGACGATGCCGAACAACATAAAGAACGCCGCACCCATCAGTACGGAGGTCATGATGGAGAAGTACCCGGGCGACGGGGCGAAGAAGGAGAGCATGACGCCCACGAACAGGCCGAACCACATGCCGCTGAGCGCTCCCGACAGCGCCACCCGAGGGTAGCTCAGGCGCCCCGTAACCCGCTCCACCATCTTCAGTTCGTTGCCCACGATGGACACCATCTGGACCGGGAACTGCTGGTCCGCCAGGTAGTCGACCGCTTTCTGGGCGTCGAGGTAGGAAGTGTAGGAGCCTACGGTGTCACCGGTGGGAACAGCCCGGGCATCGTCCGGTCCGTTCGCGGCGCCGGCCTTGGGAGCACCAAAAATGTTAGACATAACCCCATTCTTGCCCATCAAGGTGGGTGCTGCCTGTAAATTCAGCTAAAAGAGAGCAGACTCGGTAGCCTGTAGTGGTGAGCACAACACCTACCCGCGTCTTCGTGGCACGCCTGCTGGGCCTGGACGTCTTCGACCCGCTGGGCGACCGTCTGGGCCGGCTGCGTGACGTCGTTGTGCTGTCCAGGGGAACCCAGGGAGCCCCGCACGTGGTGGGCATCGTGGTGGAAGTTCCGGGGAAAAAACGGGTCTTCGTGCCCATGACGCGCATCACCTCGATCGACCAGACGCAGATCATCTGCACGGGCCTGGTAAACCTGCGCCGCTTCGAGCAGCGCGGGGCGGAAACACTGGTGGTGGCCGAGATGTTCGACCGCCGGGTCACCCTCCGCGACGGCAGCGGGGACGCCACCATCGAAGACATCGCCATCGACCAGCACCGGTCGCGGGACTGGTTCGTGAGCAAGCTCTTTGTCCGCCGCGGCCACTCCCTGTCCCCCTTGAGCCGGCTGCGCCGCAACGAAACCCTGATCATCGACTGGGCAGACGCGCAGCAGGGACCCCGAACCGAACCGCAGGCCGCCACCCAGTTCGTAGCCAACCATGAGGACCTCAAACCTGCCGACTTTGCCGAGGCGCTGCAGGAAATGAGCGACAAACGCCGTTTCGAGGTGGCCAGCGAGCTGCAGGACGAGCGGCTCGCAGACGTGCTCCAGGAACTGCCCGAGGACGACCAGGTGGAAATCCTTTCCGCCCTGGATGTCCAGCGCGCCGCCGACGTCCTGGAGGAAATGGATCCCGACGACGCCGCCGACCTCCTCGGCGAACTGCCCTCCGCCCAGGCCGAGGAACTGCTCCAATTGATGGAGCCCGAGGGCGCCGAGGACGTCCGCCGGCTTCTTGAGTACGACGAGGACACCGCCGGCGGCCTGATGACCCCGGTACCGGTCATCCTTCCCCCGGAGGCCACCGTCGCCGAAGCCCTGGCACACGTCCGCCGGGAGGAGCTTTCCCCCGCCCTGGCCTCGTCGATCTTCATCGCCCGGCCGCCGCTCGAAACCCCCACGGGCCGGTTCCTGGGCGTGGTGCACATCCAGCAGCTGCTGCGGTTCCCTCCGTTCGAGGCACTGGGAAACCTGGTGGACAAGAACCTTGAGCCGTTGTCCGACCAGGCCCACATCAGTGAAGTGGCACGGACTTTGGCCACCTACAACCTGAACTCCCTCCCGGTGGTCAATGACGCCGGCCGGCTTGTGGGGGCGGTGACTGTTGATGACGTATTGGATCACTTGTTGCCGGACGACTGGCGCGCCCATGATGGCGAAGCCCCGATAAGAAGGCTCGGTGGCCGCATTGGCTGATAACAGCGCTCCGAAGAACCCCAACCAGCGGAACCTGGCCAGCGCGGAATCGAAAGGCAGCCTTGACACGCCCCTGAGCGCCCGCCAGCGGATCCTGCCCAAGTTCTCCCCCGACCCGGACGCGTTCGGGCACGCCACAGAAGGCTTTGCCCGGTTCATGGGAACCCCGCAGTTCCTGGTCTACATGACGGTGTTCTGCATCTTCTGGCTGGGCTGGAACACGTGGGCGCCAGTGGAGTGGCAGTTCGACTCGAGGGACCTTGGCTTCACCCTGCTGACCCTGATGCTCTCGCTGCAGGCTTCCTACGCGGCGCCCCTGCTGCTGCTGGCGCAGAACCGGCAGGACGACCGCGACCGCGTTTCGGTGCAGCAGGACCGCCAGCGCGCCGAACGCAACCTCTCCGACACCGAGTACCTGACCCGGGAACTCGCCTCCCTGCGCATCGCGCTGCGCGAGGTTGCCACGCGCGACTATGTGCGGGCCGAGCTTCGCTCGCTCCTGGAAGACCTGCTTGAGGCCCAGGAGGAACTGCGGACCCATGACGACACGGGCCCGGGCTCGCACGAATCCCCCCGGGACAAGGTGAAGGACAAACTGCGTGAACAGCGGGACCGGCAACGCGGCCCGCGCACGCAGCAGATTCCCCGGGTCAAGCCAGGCCACTCTGCCCAATAACCCGCCAGGCCCCACCGGCCTGCCCCCGCAACTGCACGAAAGCCGAGGCTCCTCCCATGAGCGCTCCCATGGATCCCGCCACCTCCAGCACGGCCCCGCGGCCCGAAGCCGTCAATGACGCCCTGGCCACCGTCATCGACCCCGAACTGCGCCGCCCCATCACCGAACTGGGCATGGTGGACTCCGTGCACATCGCCGCAGACGGCAAAGTCACCGTGGCAGTCCTTCTGACCATTGCAGGCTGTCCACTGCGCGACACCATCACCGCAGATTCACAGAAGGCCCTCTCCGCCGTACCCGGCGTCACCGCCGTCGATGTTGTACTCAAGGTGATGGACCAGGCCCAGCGCGATGCCCTGAAGGAAAAGCTGCGCGGCGCCGGCGGCCAGCGGAAGATCCCGTTCAACGAGCCCGGGTCCCTGACCAAGGTCTATGCCGTGGCGAGCGGCAAGGGCGGCGTGGGCAAGTCCTCGGTCACGGTCAACCTGGCCACGGCCCTGGCAGCCCAGGGCCTGCGCGTGGGCATCGTGGATGCCGATGTGTACGGCTTCTCCGTTCCTGCCCTCATGGGCATCACGCAGCCGCCCACCCAGGTTGACGACATGATCCTGCCGCCCGTTGCCTTCGGGGTCAAGGTCATCTCCATAGGTATGTTCGTGACCGGCAACCAGCCCGTCGCCTGGCGGGGGCCCATGCTCCACCGGGCCCTTGAGCAGTTCCTCACCGACGTCTACTTCGGCGACCTGGACGCACTGTTCCTTGACCTTCCGCCGGGTACCGGCGACATCGCCATCTCTGTCGCCCAACTGCTGCCCAAAGCCGAAATCCTGGTGGTCACCACACCCCAGGCCGCCGCGGCCGACGTCGCAGAACGGGCGGGTGCGATTGCCACCCAGACGGGACAGACAATCGCCGGCGTCATCGAGAACATGTCCTACCTGGAGATGCCCGACGGCGGCCGGATGGAATTGTTCGGCAGTGGCGGCGGTGCGGTCCTCACCGAACGCCTCGGCGGCACGGTCGGGGCGGAGGTACCGCTGCTGGGCCAGATCCCGCTGGACATCAGGCTCCGGGAGGGCGGGGACGCCGGGCTTCCGATTGTCCTGGGGCAGCCGGACTCCCCGGCAGCTGAGGCCCTTGCCGGAATCGCCGGGCAGCTCGCTGCCAGGCCGCGCGGCTTGCCGGGAATGAAGCTGGGCCTGCAGCCGCGCTGAGGTTGTCCGGGCCTAGGTTGCTTCGGTGTCGAACGGGGCCGTTTCCCCCGGCGCCAGCCGTTCCACGACCCTTTCGGGCCGCTTGGGCGCCGATTCCGCCACCGCTGCGGCACCTGAAACGGCAGCCACGGCAGCCGGGGCACCGGAACTGACGGGTTTGGTGTCGTCGTCGAGCAGTGCTTCCTTGATGATGCGGCGGGGATCGTATTGGCGGGGGTCGTACTTCTTCCAGTCGACATCGTCGATGTCGATGCCTACTTCTTCCTTGATCTGTTCGCGCGCGCCGGAAGCCATCCGCCGAAGTTCCTTGACCAGGTTTGCAAGCTTCTGGGTATATTCGGGCAGCCTCTGGGGGCCGATCACCAGGACGCCAATGATCAGCAGAAGTATGAACTCCGGGCCGTTGATTCCAAACACTTTAGGAAGATTACCCTCTCCGGGCTGAGAGTGACGATTCCCGTCCGGCGGACGGGTAAACAGTCGGTGTCACCGGCTGAACAGGGCTGCGATCTTGCTGATACCGCGTTCCAGCCGCGCCTCCAGCGGCTCCGCGGACTGCCCCCCGGCGGCTTCCGGCACCTCGGCCGCAACGCCCTCCGAGGCGGTTTCGGCACGCCGCTGCAGGATGGGCAGGGCATCATCCGCCTGCTCCGCCGGCAAGTCTGACCGGTAGGTGATGGTGAGCCCGGCCGTCCGGTAGGTCGCAGCCCCGGGGGACGTTCCCCACACGTGCAGCGGGCCGCCCTCCCCTTCCGTTTGACCGACGCCGGCCGGGGACTGGTCCGCCGCATCCGTGGCCAGCGCATGCAGTTCCGTGACAGTGGCGTGGTGGGCTCCGTCCGTGAAGCGCAGTTCCACCGCGGGCCGACCGTCAACCACCAGCGCACGGGCCGCTTGCAGGTGGAACCCCATCGCCTGCAGTTCGGGACAGGCCCATCCTTCGGAACGCAAAGTGGCCAGCTGCGCGTCAGTAAGCGTGCCGCCGTCGGCGGGGGTCTGGGACGAGGCATGGGAAAACGCCGCTTCGGTTCCAGCTGGCCCGCCCGTTTCAGGATCACCGGCCGCCGTGAAGGCGCCCACCGCCAGCACTCCGGCCGCGGCCATGGTTCCGCCGGCCGTGAAAGCGAGCGCCCGGGCTGCGATGCGCGGTGTGACGCCCTGCTGGACAGGCACCGGGGGTTGCGCGGCGAGCTCGTGGGTGCGCGTCAGCAGCCGCGTGGTCAGGTCGTCACTGGCGGGTGGGATGGGGGCTTCCCGAAGCCGCTCAAGATACTGCCGCTCCCGGCGCATGGCGGAAGCACACTCGTGGCATGCTTCCATGTGCCTGCCGGTGCGTTGATGCCTGCCGCCGAAAGGAAACTGTGGCTTCATGCGCCGTTCAGAGAATGCCGGCGATGCGGGGCATCGAAAGCTTGCGGCGGGACTGCTGCGGGCGCGGGTCACGGTGGGCCAGCTTTTCCCGAAGCATGGTCCTGCCCCGGTGGATACGGGAGCGGACGGTGCCCAGCTTCACACCCAGGGCTTCGGCGACTTCGTCGTAGGACAGCCCCTCCAGGTCGCACAGGACCACGGCGGCGCGGAAGTCCGGCGGAAGCTCCTCCAGCGCGGCCTGCACGTCCAGGTCAAGGTTGTTCAGCTCGAAGCTCTGCTCGGGACCCGGCTCGCGGCCGGGGAGGCGGGACTCGGCGTCCTCCGCCAGGGCGTCGAAGCGGATGCGGGTCTTCCGGCGGGCCTGGTCCAGGAACAGGTTGGTGGTGATGCGGTGCAGCCAGCCGTCCAGTGTTCCCGGTTTGAAGTTGTCCAGTGAGCGGAAGACGCGCACGAACACCTCCTGGGTGAGGTCCTCGGCGTCGAACTTGTTACCGGTCAGGCGGTATGCCAGCCGGTAGACCTTCGCCGAGTGGTTGGTGACCACTTCTTCCCAGGTGGGACGGACCCACTCATCGTCGGGATGGCTTACTGCAGGGACAGGTGCCACAACTGAAGATGACATCGTCCACTCCCCTCGTGGAATGCTAACGCCCGGATACTGTTGACATCTCTGATTCGGCGCCGGTCACCTTTTGGATGAGCGGATATTAATCATGTCAAACTTGGCTGGGAATTTCCTGACCGGGGGCCAACTTCAGCCTTGGGCGCAACGGCGGCTTCCCGGGCCAGCCGGGCCGGACCCAGTAGGCTTGAGGAGACATTCCCCCCTTACGCCCAGAAAGCGATAATTCATGAGCGCCGACAAGTCCAGCAGCTGGTCCTATGCAGAAGATCTGCCCGCTGAGGATGAGGTTATGCTTCGGGCACGGGAGCGCTCTTTCGAACTGGGCGTCAGCGCCATCAGCCCCGGCGTCGGCGCCGTCCTTACAGTGCTGGCTGCTGCTTCCAAAGCCCAGACCGCCGTCGAGATCGGCACCGGCGCCGGTGTCTCCGGCGTCTGCCTGCTCCGGGGCCTTGGCCCGCACGCCGTCCTGACCACCATCGACGTGGACGTTGAGCACCTGCGTGCTGCGCGCGAAGCGTTCGCCGAGGCCGGCAGCCCCGCCAACCGCACCCGCACCATTTCCGGCCGTGCCGGCGATGTCCTGCCGCGGCTCACGGACGGCGCCTACGACCTTGTGTTCATTGACGCGGACAAGCCCGGCCTGCCTGGTTACGTGGAACAGGCCATCCGGCTGCTCAAGCGGGCAGGGCTGCTGATCATCAACGACGCCCTGGACAAGGACAAGGTTGCCAATCCTGCGGGGCGGGAGCCCAACACGGTAACCCTTCGGCAGGTGGGCAAGGCAATCCGCGACGACGACAGGCTGGCTTCGGCGATGCTTCCCACCGGTGACGGCCTGCTGGTGGCCGTCAAGAAATAGTTTTCCAAAAGGGTCAGGGTGCGCAGCCCGTGGGCGGCGCACCCTGACCGGCACGACTATTCGGTAACGCCTACCAGGCATTCCTTGAGGTTGGCTGCTTCGGCAGCGTTCAGTTCGACCACCAGGCGTCCGCCGCCTTCGAGCGGGACGCGCATGATCAGGCTGCGGCCCTCCTTGGTGACTTCCATTGGGCCGTCGCCGGTGCGTGGTTTCATAGCCGCCATGAGGAATTCCCCTCCATTTTGTCCCAGGACTGATCAGCCCGGGCGGGCTGTGTCCGCATGTCGATCAGGCCGCTATGGCGGGGTGGTGCTTCCACCGCCAAGGCTGCTCGTTTTCTGAATGCTTATGTCCTTGCTTACCTATCATTATCCCGGAATTACCCGCACGTAGCTAATCGATGGACATTTCCATACCGGTGTTTTTCCCGCCCTGACCTGCACGGAAGCCGGATTTGCTAGGGCGGATAATCCCCTCCGCCGGGCAGCTGGGCCCAGGCCCACAGCCAGACGATCCAGACGATCTGGAGCAGCAGGAACATGACCACAACTGTCCCCCGGTAGGCCCTCGACCGCGAGAGGAAAGCGGCCCCCAAGGCCAGCGGAAACAGCGGAAGCAGCATCCTGAACGTGCTGGTCTGGGGGTGCAGGAACACCACCAGGTAGCCCATGTAGCAGGCGCACCAAAGCCGGAGTTCGACGCCGAGGCGCACGACTGGGGGCAGGAACAGCATGGCGGCGAACAGCGCAACGAAGACCAGCGGGGCAAGGACGCCCAGCACGGGGCCGAAGAGTTCGACGCCGGTATCGAACCAGGGCTTGAACGGGACCAGGTCCTGGCCGCGCCAGACGGTTTCGGTCTTGGTGTAGGCCTGCGGGTCACCCGTCGCCGCCCAGGCGGCCGCGGGCCAGGCAAGTGCCGACACGCCGGCGACGGCGGTAAGCCCGGTCAGCGCCGCCAGGTCCCGGACGGAGTGGGCGCCTTCACCGGCCGGACGCTCCGGGCCGGTGCGTGCGTAGGTGACCGCGCGGAAGACCAGCAGCAGCCCCGTCATCGCGGCGAAGGGCACGCCGACAGGCCTGGAAAGGCACAGCAGCACCACCACAGGGATGGCCCAGAGGTATTGGCGCCGCACCAGCAGGAGCAGGGCCACCGCGAGCAGCAGGAGGGACAGCGGCTCAGCGTACGGCACCTGCAGCACAGCGGAAACGGGAAACACTGAAAAGAACGCAACACCCCACATGGCAGGGGCGTGCTGGGCCTTCTGCCGGAAAAGGGTGTACACCGCCAGCGCCGCACCCCAGCCGGCCAGCACGGCCACCAAGGTCAGGGAGGCAGCAGGAGCCAGGCCGGTGATACGGCTTAGTCCACCTGCCAGAGCGGGAAAGAGCGGATAGAACGCCCACGTATTCTCCTGCACGTTGCCCGCGGCGTCCGTGGGAAGCACCGAAGGGTAGCCGCTGGCGATGACCTGGCCGTACCAGCGGGCATCCCAGATATTGATGAAATTCCAGTAGTCCGGTTTGGCCGGAAACCACGGATTGGGGCCCTGGTGGAGCGCCGCGGCCATGAAGATGCAGGCGGAGACCAGCCGGGCGCCGGCATAGAGGGCGGTGACCTGGACCCACCAGGGCCAGCCGCGGACCGTTCCGGCAGCGCGGCGGGCCGCATCGCTGGCGGAGGCAAGCGGGCTGCGGCGGGCCACCGTGCTCACAGGCCGCCCTTCCCCTGCACGGCACCCTCATGGCGCACGCTGTTGGTATCCCCGCCCGCGCCTTCTGTTTCCGTCTCTTCCACTGCGGGCGCAGCAGGCGCGGGTCCGCCGTCGAACGGTTGCCCGGGATGGTCGTCCTTTGCCGCCAGCCGGCCACGAAGCTCCGCAAGTTCCGCGTCCCGGGCGGCCAGCTGGTCCGCCAGTTCGTCCAGCACCTGGTCCACCTGGTCCATCCGGTAGCCGCGAAGGCCCAGCGAGAAACGCAGACGGGCCACGTCCTCCGGTCCTGCGTGCTCCGGCAGCAGTACCGGCGGAAGGTTGGCCGGCGGATCTCCGAAGCCGCCGTCCAGCAGGGTGGGCAGCGCAACGCCGCCCGTCTTGCGGGAACGGCCGCCCAGGACGGCCCAAAGGACCGCCGCTACCAGCACGACGGCGAGGAAGACCAGAAAGAAACTCACTGTTCCATCGTGCCAGACCGGTGGCGCAAACTCCGGTGCGCGGCTACTCGGGCCGCTGTTCCCCGTTCAGGGAAGGGGTCACCCCGCCGTGCAGGACCCGGTCCACTGCTTCCGCGGGGTCGTCCACCAGCTGGATGAGGTCGAGGTCCTTCTCCGACACCATGCCTTCAGCCACCAGCGTGCCGCGGATCCACTCGATCATGGGCCCCCAGAAGTCGATGCCGAGAAGCACGATGGGGAAGGAAGTCACCTTCCGGGTCTGCACCAGGACCATGGCCTCGAACAGTTCATCCAGGGTGCCCAGGCCGCCGGGCAGCACGATGAACCCCTGCGCATACTTAACGAACATGGTCTTCCGGGCGAAGAAGTAGCGGAAGTTGATCCCCAGGTCCACCCACTGGTTCAGGCCCTGCTCGAACGGCAGTTCAATGCCCAGGCCCACCGACACGCCGTTGCCTTCGACCGTCCCCCGGTTGGCCGCCTCCATGGAGCCCGGACCGCCGCCGGTGATTACCGCCACGCCGGCTTCAGCGAGCTTGCGGCCTACTTCCACGCCCATCTCGTAGTAGATACTGCCCGGTTTGGTGCGTGCCGACCCGAAAACGCTGACCGCTTTACCGATGTCCGCGAGAGCGCCAAAGCCTTCCACGAATTCGCTCTGGATCCGCAGGACCCGCCAGGGGTCCGTGTGGACGAACTGGCCCGGCCCCTTGGTATCGAGCAAATGCTGGTCCGACATTTCCACGGCCGCCTGCTTGCGGCGCAGCTCAAGGGGCCCCTTACGGCGCGGCTGTGAATTCTTGGCCGGATCTGCGTTGATACTCATTCCCCTAGGCTAACCTCCAGCGCCAGGTATCTCTTGAATCACGATCGGCATGAACTTGGGGTGATTGGCGTCATAACGCAGCGTTGTTCGCTAGATTCTTTCTTATGACTACTCATGTGCCCGGCGATGCTCTCGTCTCCCTGAAGGCCGTTAATAAGCATTACGGCCAGCTGCACGTTCTAAAGGACATCAACCTCCAGGTCCGCAAGGGTGAGGTTGTTGTGGTCATCGGGCCCTCGGGATCCGGTAAGTCCACCCTCTGCCGGGCGATCAACCGCCTTGAGACCATCGAGGGCGGAACCATCTCCATTGACGGGAAGGTCCTGCCGGAAGAAGGCAAGGAGCTGGCAAAGCTCCGCGCCGACGTCGGAATGGTTTTCCAGTCCTTCAACCTGTTCGCGCACAAGTCCATCCTTGAAAACGTCACGCTTGGACCCATCAAGGTCAAAGGGACGTCGAAGGCGGAAGCTGAAAAGGAGGCCATGGCCCTGCTTGAGCGCGTGGGCGTCGGCCAGCAGGCGCCAAAGCTTCCCGCCCAGCTCTCCGGCGGCCAGCAGCAGCGCGTCGCCATTGCACGTGCCCTGGCAATGAAGCCAAAGGTCATGCTGTTCGACGAGCCCACCTCCGCGCTCGACCCCGAGATGATCAACGAGGTCCTGGACGTCATGGTGCAACTGGCCAAGGAAGGCATGACGATGATCGTGGTCACCCACGAGATGGGCTTCGCCCGCAAGGCCGCGGACCGGGTGGTCTTTATGGCCGACGGCCAGATTGTCGAGGATGAGACGCCCGAGGAGTTCTTCACCAACCCGAAGAGCGACCGCGCCAAGGACTTCCTGTCCAAGCTCCTCACCCACTAAGCACACCGCACCCCATCAGGCCGCCGCGGGCGGCCAACCAATGAAAGGTATCTGATGAAGAATTTCTTTACCCGGAAGAAGCCGCTGTTTGTCGCGGCAACCGCGGCGTTGGCTCTTTCCCTCAGCGCCTGTGGCGGTTCCGGCGGTGGCGGCACGGCTTCCTCCGGCACGGACGAAGCCCCCTACAAGGTGGCTGACAATGTGACCCTCACCGGCAGCCCCACCTACGACGCCATCAAGTCCAGCGGCAAAGTCCGCATCGGCGTCAAGCAGGACCAGCCGGGCCTTGGCTTCAAAGACGCGGCCACCGGCGAATACACGGGCTTCGACATTGAGATCGCCAAGTGGATGGCAGCATCGCTGGGCATGAGCAAGGACAAGATTGAGTTCAAGCCCATTCCGTCCGCCAACCGCGAGTCCGCAATCACCAACGGTGACATCGACTACTACGTGGGCACCTACTCCATCACGGACAAGCGCAAGCAGCTGATCGACTTTGCCGGACCCTACTTCGTCACCGGCCAGGGCCTGCTGGTGAAGAAGGACAACTCCAGCATCAACAGCGAGAAGGACCTCTCCGGCAAGAACGTTTGCTCGGCCACGGGTTCCACTCCGATCCAGAACATCAAGGCGAACTTCCCGGACACCAAGACCACCGAGTTTGATACCTACTCGCAGTGCGTCGAGGCGCTCAAGAGCGGCCAGGTTGACGCGGTCACCACCGACCAGGCCATCCTGCTCGGCTACGCGGCCCAGGAACCGGACAGCCTGAAGGTCGTCGGCCAGCCGTTCACCACTGAGAAGTACGGTGTCGGACTAAAGAAGGGCGACACCGCGCTGCGTCAGTTCATGAACAAGACGTTCACGGACGGTAACTCTGTGTGGCAGAAGATCTACGACCAGACGCTGGGCCAGTCGGGCACGAAGGTTGAACAGCCCAAGGTAGAGAACTACTAAAACCAAAGTCGAGGGGGCGGCCATTCAGCCGCCCCCTCTTCCACTGTCGAAAGCGACGATTCTGTGAATACGCTGCTGAACAATTCGGATCTCTTCATTACGGGTTTCCGGAACACACTCATACTTTTCTTCTTCTCGGCGATCTTCGCCCTGGTCCTCGGTACCATCGTTGCCGCGCTTCGGGTCTCCCCCGTTCCCGCCATGCGCGCCACGGCGACCCTTTATGTCAACGTGGTACGCAATACCCCGCTGACGCTGGTTCTCTTCTTCTTCGCCCTCGGGTACCCGAAACTGGGCCTGGTACCGATCGACTTCACCACCGCCGCGATCATTGGCCTGAGCCTCTACACGGCCACATACGTGGCGGAAGCGGTCCGCTCCGGCATTAACACCGTGCCGGTAGGCCAGGCCGAGGCTGCCCGCGCCATCGGCCTGCCGTTCACCCAAACCCTGACCCTTGTGATCCTGCCGCAGGCTTTCCGCGCCGTCATCCCGCCGATGTTCAGCGTGTTCATCGCCCTGCTCAAGAACACCACGGTGGCCGCCGGTTTCTCGGTCTTTGAAGCCGGCGCCATCCGGGCAAACCTCTCTGAGCGCGGCGAGCCGGCGATGATCGGCCTCCTGTGGGTGGCGCTGGTGTTCATCATCCTTGTCTTCATTCTTTCCGCGCTGCAGCGAAAGCTTGAACAGAAGTGGAAGGTTGCACGATGAGTTCAATCCTTTTTGACGCCCCCGGTCCAAAGGCCCGTGGCCGGTACCGGATCCTCGGCGTCGTCACCGCCCTCGTGATCCTGCTGATCGTTGGATTCGTGGTGCTTCGCTTCGCGGAGAGCGGTCAGTTCGAGGCCAAGAAGTGGCAGCTGTTCACGTTCCCGCTGGTGCAACAAACCATTGCCCAGTCCGTGGGTGCCACATTGGCCGCCTTCGGGACCGCGGCTGTCCTTAGCCTGGTCCTCGGCGTGCTCCTGGCGTTCGGCCGTTTGTCGGACCGCCGCTGGATCAGTGCCCCGTGCTACGGCTTCACTGAACTGTTCCGGGCAGTTCCGCTGCTGATCCTCATGATGATTTTCTACTATGGGCTGCCCACTATCGGCGTCCAGGGAATCACTCCTTTCACCGCAGTGGTTGCGGGCCTGGTGCTGTACAACGGGTCGGTGCTTGCTGAGGTGTTCCGGGCCGGCATCGAGTCCCTGCCGCGGGGCCAGAGTGAGGCCGGGTATGCCATCGGCCTTCCCAAGAGCCAGGTCATGACGAGCATCCTGCTTCCCCAAGCCGTCCGGTCCATGCTTCCGGTCATCATTTCCCAGCTGGTGGTCATCCTGAAGGACACCGCCCTCGGGTTCATCGTCACGTACAACGAGATCCTCTTCCAGGCGAAATACTTTGGCAGCCAGATCCAGTACGGTTCCCCCATTATCCCGGCAGCCATCGTTGCCGCCTTGCTCTACGTGGGGATGTGCCTGATCCTGGCAGCCTTCGCTAAATGGCTGGAGCGCCGGCTCTCCCGGAAGCCGGGCGCAGCCGTGATTCCCGCAGCTGTGGTTCCCGCGGAGGTCTAACCGCAGCCGCGAGCACCAACAACGGGAAGTGCCCCGGAACCGGCAGGTTCCGGGGCACTTCCCGTTGTTACACGGCTGGGCGAGCGCCGTTCTTGGTCAACCAGCCTCTTAGCGGTCTTACAGAACCAGCCAGCTTTTGAGCGCGGCCAGGCATTTGCGGATGGCATCGGCGTGGACGTGCTCGTTGTCCTTGTGCGCCAGCAGCGCGTCGCCGGGACCAAAGTTCACGGCCGGGATGCCCAGCTCGCTGAAACGCGCGACGTCGGTCCAGCCATATTTGGGCTTGGGCTCGGCTCCGACTGCAGCAACAAAGGAGGCGGCGGCCGGGTGCTGCAGCCCCGGACGGGCCCCCGCGGCGGCATCGGTGCGGACCACGTCGAAGCCCTCCAGCAGCTCCCTGACGTGGGCTTCGGCCTGGTCCGGCGTCTTGTCAGGCGCGAACCGGTAGTTGATTTCCACCACGCAGCGGTCCGGGATGACGTTGCCGGCCGTGCCGCCGTTGATCTTCACCGCGTTCAGGCTCTCGCGGTAGTCCAGGCCGTCCACGTTGATGGTCCGCGGCTCGTAGGCCGCCAGGCGCGCCAGGATGGGCGCTGCGGCGTGGATGGCGTTGCTGCCCATCCACGCACGTGCTGAGTGTGCGGCCTCCCCCAGCGTGGTGGCCTCGAACCGGCTGGTGCCGTTGCAGCCGCCCTCCACGTTGCCGTCCGTCGGCTCCAACAGGATGGCGAAGCTGCCCTGCAGCAGATCCCCGTGGTTCCGGACCAGGCGGCCAAGGCCGCTCTTCACCGCCTCCACTTCCTCGTGGTCGTAGAACACGAAGGTGACATCCCGCCGGGGCTGGGCGCCGCCGTCGAACAGGCCTGCCGCCAGGGCGAGCTGGACCGCCACGCCGCCCTTCATGTCTGTGGCGCCGCGCCCGTACACGATGCCTTCCCCGGGGACTCCGGACTCCCAGGTGGACGGCACGGTACCCTTGGCGCCCTCAGTCGCCGGCAGTGGAACGGTGTCCAGGTGTCCGGCCAGGATGACGCGCTCATCCAGGCCAAGCTCTGTACGGGCAATGATGGCATCCCCGTCCCGCACCACCGTGAGCTGGGGAACCTTCAGGAGGGCGGCTTCGACGGCGTCGGCAAGCTGTTGCTCATTGCCCGACACGCTGTTGAAATCCATCAATGCTGCGGTCAACAACGCCACGTCCTGGCGGAGGTCGAGGGTGGTCACGGCGGGTTGGGGCGCGGTTTCGGCAGTCACGAAGCCAGTCTAGTTCGAACCGGCTGCCCCGCCCTCGATAGACTGGGGGACATGACTGAGACCGCTTCTTCCGCTGTGCCCGAAACCCTGACTTCCTCCGCTGACGACCGTTCCGCCTACGGCTTTGGCGTGGCCACCATCGCCACCTCCGGCGGCGAGGCCACCGTCCTGGACGCCTGGTTCCCCGCACCGGCACTCGGCGTGGCGGCCGAGAACCTCCGCTCCGTGGAGAACGCCGACGAAGCCCTGACCAGCATCGCCGAAAACGGCAGGGACGAAGACCGCGGCACCGAGCAGAAGGTGGTCTTTGTCCAGATCAACCTGGATGAAGCCCCCGCGGACACGGCCGACGCCTACCTTCGGCTGCACCTGCTCTCGCACCGCCTGGTCCGGCCCAACACGATCAACCTGGACGGCATCTTCGGCAAGCTTCCCAACGTCGTGTGGACCAACTTCGGGCCGGCCGCCGTCGAAGGCTTTGAACTGACGCGCGCCAAACTGCGCCGCCGCGGGGCGGTAACCGTCTACGGCATCGACAAGTTCCCGCGCATGGTGGACTACGTGGTCCCCAGCGGTGTCCGCATCGCCGACGCCGACCGGGTCCGCCTCGGTGCGCACCTCGCCGCCGGCACCACCGTCATGCATGAGGGCTTCGTCAACTTCAACGCCGGAACCCTGGGCACCTCCATGGTGGAAGGCCGCATTTCCGCAGGCGTCGTGGCCGGCGACGGCAGTGACGTTGGCGGCGGCGCCTCCATCATGGGCACCCTCTCCGGCGGCGGCAAGGAAAAGATCACCATCGGCGAGCGTGTCCTGCTCGGTGCGAACTCAGGTGTGGGCATCAGCATCGGTGACGATTCGGTGGTGGAAGCCGGCCTCTACGTCACGGCCGGCACCCGCGTCCGCGTTCCGGGCCCGAAGGACGAGGTGGGCGAGGACACCACCAGGATCGTCAAGGCTGCCGAGCTTTCCGGCGTGCCCAACCTGCTGTTCCGCCGCAACTCCACCACGGGCGCCGTGGAGGCCCTCCCCCGCAAGGGGCAGACCGTGGAATTGAACGACGCCCTGCACGCCAACTGATTCCTTCGTGGCACCTCTGTCTGTGGCGCGCAGACGCGGCCTGCGCCGCCTGGCGGTGCTGCTGCTCACCCTTGCCCTGCTGGCAGGCGGGATCTACACGGCCGTGTACTTCGTGCAGCGTTCCGAGACACTCGTTTCGGAACGCTGCACGGCGGCAGCAGCAGGCCGGAGCGGGGAACTCGCACCGGATCAGGCAGCCAACGCGGCGCTGATCACCGCCGCAGCCGTCCGGCGTGGACTCCCTCCGCGGGCTGCCACCATCGCCCTGGCTACGGCCATGCAGGAATCCAAGCTGCGCAACATCGAGCACGGAGACCAGGCGGGCCCGGACTCGCGGGGCCTCTTCCAGCAGCGGCCGTCACAGGGGTGGGGCACCGAGGCGCAGATCATGGATCCGTACTATGCCGTTAACGCCTTCTATGACGCGCTGGTGAAGATCCCGGACTATGAGACGCTGGACATTACCGAGGCCGCCCAGCGGGTCCAGCGGTCCGCCTACCCCAAGGCGTATGCCCAGCACGAGGACATGGGCCGTGCGTTCGCGTCCGGGCTTACCGGGCAGACCCCGGCCGGGGTCCAATGCACCCTTCGCTCCGCCACGGCCGGCGGGAACTCCGCAACTGTTGCCACTGAGCTGGAGCAGGCGTACGGCGGCGTGGACGCGCAGGTGGATGGCGCCACCCTGGTAGTGGATGCGGACGGGGCGCTTGCATGGTCGGTTGCCCAGTGGGCGGTGGCCAATGCCAAGGACCTCTCAGTGACCCAGGTGGAGGTTGCCGGCCATACCTGGCAGCGGAACGGCGCGGACGGCTGGAAGGAGTCGGGCGCCGCCGACGGCCAGGTGCGCATCACCTTGCGCAAGGACGACGGCGCGAGCTGAGTGCCGCCGTCGTCCTGGGGGATGGAGCGCTAGACCAGGATCTCGAGCACCGGCTGGACGTAGCTGCGGAACAGTTCCGGCTGCCCCATGAGCTCCTGGCTCATGATGATCTTGTCCGGCTCCAGGTACCAGGCACGCTGCTCATCCAGCGGCAGCTCGATGATTGTCAGGGTGAAGTCGCGTGGGTTCCTGCCCACTTCCATCAGCCTGTCGTCCACCATCTCGCCGAGCAGCTGGTCAGTTCCGGTTGCTACGCGTTCGGCTTCAAGTTCGGCGTACTCGCTCCGCCGTTCCCTGGCCCAGGTGAGGGCAGCGCCGAAGTGGGCGTGCAGCAGCCTCTGGAGGGCCGGTGAGTTGCCGAAGGCTTCAAAGCCGGGCGGCGAAAGTTCCGGCGCCATGTGCGGGTGGGCCTTGACCAGCTGCTCCCACCATGCCTCCCATTCAGTCTTCAGTGCGCTGAGGCCGCCGACGTCGGAGGTCAGGTGGGTGTGGTCGGCCGGCCTGATCTTGGGCGCCGCATGCGAAAGTACGGGGCGGCCAACACCATTGAGGCCGGCGGCGTCCCGGACGTAGAGCGCAATCATCATCGGTCCGGACGTATCGGTGGTGATCTGCCATCCTGAACCGCTTGCGTGCTGCATCCAAAGTCCTTCCCCTGGCCCACTTCTTCCGGGCGCCACGCGCCCGTCCGGCTTACCGGCTATCAGTCTATTCCCGCAGCCTATCCGCGGTAATGCCGGGACGGTGCGAGGATGCAGCAGGTGTTTACCGCACCAGGCCGTCCAGGTGCCGTTCCAGGACGTCCCGGCACATCCTGGCCGTCATCCAGCCCGGTTGCAGCAGGGCATGCATGCACAGGCCGTCCAGCGTGGCCAGGAGCCGCTCGGCTTCCACCACCAGGTTCTCCTGCGGTTCATCACCGGGCAGCACAGCGGCAACCACCGCGCCCACGATGGCGGCGACTTCCCGGTGGCTGCGGTCTGCTTCCGCGGCAAGGAACGGCCTGATGCGTGCCGCGTTCTTGAAGGCCAGCCAGGCGCAGGCTTCCACCGCTGATTCCTCGTCGAGGGGAAGCATGCCGCCCAGGAGGGTTAATATCGCCTCCCGCTGTCCGGGACTGTCCCGGGCAGCCTCGTGGACCGGCGGCAGCAGAGCCTCCAGCCGGCCCACCACCCGGTCCACCACCATGCCGAACGTAAACGCCAGGAGTTCCTCGCTGCCCGCAAAGTAATGCCGGACCGAACCCACGGCCAGCCCGGCCTCATCCGCCACTTCCCGCAGGGAGGCCCGCTCCAGCCCATCGACAGCGATAATGCGGAGGACCGCTTGGACTACATCCTGCCGCCTGGCACCGGCGTCTACTATTTTGGGCACCATCCTTATTAGCACACTTGTGCTTCTACTGCCGCGCGCGGTCGCCCGCCATCCGGGACGCGGGGGCGGGGACCGCGTGCCGTGGGATAGCGTTGAGGCATGAAAATCTTGGTTACGGGGGGCACCGGGTATATCGGTTCCCACACTGTTCTTTCCCTGCAGGAAGCCGGCCACGACGTGGTCGTCATCGACAACCTGGTCAACTCCAGCGAGGAATCACTGCGCCGCGTGGCGGAACTCAGCGGCAAGACCGCGGACTTCCATCACGTGGACCTGGTGGACGAGGCCGCCGTCGAAAGGGTCTTTGCCGGCGGGGGCATCGACGCCGTCATCCACTTCGCCGGCCTCAAGGCCGTGGGCGAATCCGTGCAGGAACCGCTGAAGTACTACTACAACAACCTTGTAGGCACCCTGAACCTGATCCGCGTCATGGACCGGCACGACGTCCGGTCCATCGTCTTCAGCTCTTCCGCCACGGTCTATGGCGAGCACAACCCCATCCCCTATGTGGAAAAGATGGAGATCGGGGCCAACAACCCCTACGGCCGCACCAAGGAACAGATCGAAGACATCCTTGCCGACCTGGGCGCAGCCGATCCCCGCTGGCACATAGCACTGCTGCGCTACTTCAACCCGGTGGGCGCCCACCCCTCAGGACGGATCGGCGAAGACCCGCAGGGCATCCCCAACAACCTGGTGCCGTTCATCGCCCAGGTTGCCGTGGGCCGCCGCGAGAAGCTCATGGTGTTCGGCGGCGACTACGACACCCCGGACGGAACCTGCCTGCGAGACTACATCCACGTGGTGGACCTGGCCGAAGGGCACGTCGCGGCGCTGAACCACATCGCGGACCGGACCGGCGTGTTCCGGTGGAACCTGGGCTCGGGGAAGGGCTCCTCCGTCCTTGAGGTCCTGCGTTCCTTCGAGAAGGCCGTGGGCAAGCCCATCCCCTATGAGATCACCGGCCGCCGCGCCGGAGACCTCCCCGCGTTCTGGGCGGACGCCACCTCGGCCCTGGCGGACCTGAGCTGGTCCACCACCAAGACCGTCGACCAGATGTGCGAGGACCACTGGCGCTGGCAGAAGAACAACCCCCAGGGCTACGCCTCCTGACCCTGCCCTCCCCATCGATTGCTCCGTAACGGCCCTTTTGAGCCCCCAAAAGGGCCGTGGGCCCACGCCGGCAGGGTTCCCTGGCCGAGCTTGCGAGGTTAGGGTGCCGGTGGGGAGCAGTGGATGGTGATTAAAACGAAACGGCCGCCCACCTGTGGAAGGTGGGCGGCCGTCGTCGTAATGCCCGTCGCCGGTGGGCGTCAGCGGACCGGGTAGTCGCGCTCCGGTTCACCGATGTACAGCTGGCGCGGACGGCCGATCTTGGTGTTCGGGTCGCTGATCATTTCGCGCCACTGGGCAATCCAGCCCGGCAGGCGGCCGATGGCGAACAGCACCGTGAACATCTTCTCCGGGAAGCCCATGGCCTTGTAGATCAGGCCGGTGTAGAAGTCCACGTTCGGGTAGAGCTTGCGCTGGATGAAGTAGTCATCGCTGAGCGCCTTCTCTTCCAGGCGCATGGCGATATCCAGCAGTTCGTCGTTGCCGCCGAGCTTGCTGAGGATCTCGTGGGCCGTGGCCTTGACGATCTTGGCGCGCGGGTCGTAGTTCTTGTAGACCCGGTGTCCGAAGCCCATGAGGCGGACGCCGTCTTCCTTGTTCTTGACCTTCTCCATGTAGTCCTCGGGCTTGAGGCCCTCGGCCTGGATCTGGCGGAGCATCTTCAGCACGGCCTCGTTGGCGCCACCGTGCGCGGGGCCAAAGAGGGCGTTGATGCCGGCCGAGACTGAGGCGAAAAGGTTGGCGTTGGAGGAGCCCACCAGGCGGACGGTGGAGGTGGAGCAGTTCTGCTCGTGGTCCGCGTGCAGGATGAGCAGCAGGTCCAGGGCCTTGACGATGACCGGGTCCAGCTCGTACTGCTCGGCGGGCAGGCCGAAGCTCAGGCGCAGGAAGTTCTCCACCAGGTTCATGGAGTTGTCCGGGTACAGCATGGGCTGGCCGATGGACTTCTTGTGCGCGTAGGCGGCGATGACGGGAAGCTTGGCCATGAGGCGGATGGTGGAAACCTCCACCTGCTCCGCGTTGAACGGATCCAGCGAGTCCTGGTAGAAGGTGGACAGCGCAGACACGGCCGAGGACAGCACCGGCATGGGGTGCGCGTCGCGCGGGAAGCCGCCGAAGAAGCCCTTGAGCTCCTCGTGCAGCAGGGTGTGGCGCCGGATCTTCTGGTCGAACTCGTCCAACTCGGTGGGCGTGGGCAGGTTGCCGTAGATCAGCAGGTAGGACACCTCGAGGAAGCTGGAGTGCTGCGCCAGCTGCTCGATGGGATATCCGCGGTAGCGCAGGATGCCGGCATCGCCGTCGATGTAGGTGATCGCCGAGGTGGTTGCTGCGGTGTTCATGAAGCCGGGGTCGAACGTGACAGCGCCAGTCTGCTTCAGCAGCTTGGAGACGTCGTAACCTTCGTTCCCTTCAACAACCTGGATGCGCGGGAGCTTCAGCTCGCCACCTGCATGGAGCAGGGTCGCAGCATTGTTGGTCTCAGTCATGGAGTCCCCTTCATGAGGCGTCTTCGGCCTCTGTCGAAAGCTTGATCCAATATCAGGTGAGCCGCGCACGAAGCCTGAGGAGACAGGTTCCAACACCCGGGCTGCCTTCTTGTAGAAAGCCACCATTGATCGTCACTTAAAAAGTACCGCTCCTTGGCGGGTGTCACTAATCCGAAGGCTTCCAATCCGGCCCAAAACACGCCGGATGTGGGGCGAGTCACACTATTATTACGTGTCCTCAGGAAGAGGATCCGGCAAGCCGCTCCACCGCAGCGTCGATGCGCTCGTCGGATCCGGTCAGCGCCACCCGGACATAGCCGTTGCCGGCGTCACCGTAGAAGACACCGGGGCCCACGACGATGCCAAGGCCGGCCAGACGCGACACCGTGTCCCAGGTATCCTCACCCGCCGTCGACCACAGGTAGAGGCCGGCGTCTGAATCCTTGATCTCCAGGCCGAAGTCCAGCAGTGCGGGGACCAGCCGTTCCCGCCGGCCCCGGTAGAGGTCCTTCTGGGCTTCCACGTGGGCGTCGTCACCCAGGGCAACCCGCATGGCCTCCTGGACCGGGTAGGGGACGATCATGCCGGCGTGCTTGCGGCTGTTGACCAGGTTTGGCATCAGGTCAGGGTCGCCGGCGACGAAGGCGGCGCGGTAGCCCGCGACGTTCGACTGCTTGCTCAGGGAGTACACGGCAAGCAGGCCCTGGTGCGAGCCGCCGGCCACGCGGGGATCAAGGATGCTGGGGACCCGCTGGCCGCCGCGCTGGATGTCCCAGCTGCCCCAGCCAAGCTCTGCGTAGCATTCGTCCGAGGCCACTACGGCGCCCAGGTCACGCGCCTGGTCAACCAGGGCCTTGAGCGATGCTGCATCGCGGACGCTGCCGGTGGGGTTGCCGGGCGAATTGACCCAGATAAGGCGCACACGTGAACGCGTGGCATCATCGAGCTCGTCCAGGTTGTCGGTGGCAACGGACGTGACGCCGGCAAGGGTGGCGCCGATGTCGTACGTCGGGTAGGCCACCTTGGGGCGGACGACGACGTCTCCGGGCTTGAGGCCCAGCAGCAGCGGCAGCCACGCAACGAGTTCCTTGGACCCGACCGTGGGCATGATGTTCCGGGGATCAAGGCCGGACACGCCGCGCCGGCGCTCGAACCAGCCTGCAATCGCCTCACGGAGCGCCGGAGTGCCGTGAACCGTGGGATAACCGGGAGCATCCGCAGCGGCTTTCAGCGCGTCCTGCACCAGTTGCGGCGTGGGATCAACGGGCGTCCCGATGGAGAGGTTTACGGCTCCCCCGGCATGCTCCGAGGCTTTGGCCAGGTAGGGCGCCATGGCCTCCCACGGGTAGTCGGGCAGGTCCAGGCCAAAGGAATTCACTGCTGCGGTCACTTTCCGTCCGGTCAGTGGTCTTGGTTCTGCGGCGGCAGGGCGGCGATCATGGGGTGGTCCTTGCCCGTGTTGCCGATCTTGGCCGCACCGCCCGGGGAACCGAGGTCGTCGAAGAATTCGACGTTTGCCTTGTAGTAGTCGGCCCATTCCTCCGGGGTGTCATCCTCGTAGTAGATGGCCTCCACAGGGCAGACCGGTTCGCAGGCGCCGCAGTCGACGCATTCGTCCGGATGGATGTACAGCGAACGCTCGCCTTCATAGATGCAGTCGACGGGGCATTCCTCAATACATGCCTTGTCCTTAACATCCACACACGGCTGCGCGATTACGTACGTCACGTCCCTGGCCTCTCCACGTTGGGTTCCGGCGTCCCGCCGGCTCTTGCATCCGGCGGCACGGCCGGACTGTTGACATCTGAGCCTATTATCTCCCAGCCCGTTACCGCGAACCTAGCCGGGACCCTAGTATGAACTGGTGAGTCAGCCCGTCCCCGCGCCCGTCCGGTTCCTGTCCTCGGCTGCACCCGGAACCCGGGTCGTGGTGCGCTACCGCCTTGAAGAGGGCTTCACGGACGCCCTGGGCCACCTCCTGGCGTGCGACGCCGGCTCCTGCACCGTCCGGACCCGGCAGGCCGACGTCGTAATTCCGCTCGGGCGTGTTGTGGCCGCCAAGGAAGTCCCGCCCGCTCCCCCGCGCCGCGGGGCGGCGCGCTGACGGCGGTTCCAGCGTGCAGGGGCTGTCCCGGCACCTGGAGTCTCCGATTCATTGCGGAACCTGGAATTTAAACGCAGAATGCCACCGGCATGGGCCGGTGGCATTCTGCGTTATTCGGTGTATTTAGACCTTCGCGCGGGCGCGGTTGGCCTTGGAGCGCTCATTGGTGTCCAGGATGACCTTGCGGATGCGGATGGCCTCCGGGGTCACCTCGACGCACTCGTCCTCACGGGCGAATTCCAGCGATTCCTCGAGGGTGAGCTCGCGCGGCGGGGTGAGGTTCTCGAAGGTGTCCGAGGAAGCGGCACGCATGTTGGTGAGCTTCTTTTCCTTCGTGATGTTGACGTCCATGTCGTCAGCGCGGGAGTTCTCGCCCACGATCATGCCCTCGTACACCTCGGAGGTGGGCTTGACGAAGAAGGAGCCACGTTCCTGCAGGTTGATCATGGCGAACGGCGTCACAACACCGGCGCGGTCGGCGATCATGGAACCGTTGGTGCGGTATTCGATCGGACCGGCCCACGGCTCGTAGCCTTCGGAGATGGAGGCGGCGATGCCGGCACCGCGGGTGTCGGTGAGGAAACGGGTGCGGAAACCGATCAGGCCACGGGCGGGAACGATGAATTCCATCCGGCACCAGCCGGTGCCGTGGTTGGCCATGTTGGTCATCCGGCCCTTGCGGGCTGCCATCAGCTGGGTGACCGCGCCGAGGTATTCCTCGGGCACGTCGATGGTCATGTGCTCCATCGGCTCGTGGACCTTGCCGTCGACGATCCGGGTGACCACCTGGGGCTTGCCCACGGTCAGTTCGAAGCCTTCGCGGCGCATCTGCTCGACCAGGATGGCCAGCGCGAGCTCGCCACGGCCCTGGACTTCCCAGGCGTCCGGGCGCTCGGTGGGGAGCACCTTGATGGAGACGTTACCGATCAGTTCCTTGTCCAGGCGGTCCTTGACCTGGCGCGCGGTGACCTTGGCGCCCTTGACCTTGCCGGCCAGCGGCGAGGTGTTGATACCGATCGTCATGGAGATCGCGGGGTCGTCCACGGTGATCAGCGGCAGGGGCTGCGGGTTCTCGGCGTCGGTCAGGGTCTCACCGATGGTGATGTCCTCGATACCGGCGACGGCGACGATCTCACCGGGGCCGGCGGACTCGGCCGGGACACGGTCCAGGGCCTTGGTGGCCAGCAGTTCAGTGATCTTGACGTTCTTGAGCTCACCGTTGGCGCGTGCCCAGGCAACGGTCTGGCCCTTGCGGAGGGTGCCGTTGTAGATGCGCAGCAGTGCCAGTCGGCCGAGGAACGGGGAGGCATCCAGGTTGGTGACGTGTGCCTGCAGCACACCCTCCGGGTTGTAGGTCGGAGCCGGGATGTGCTCAATGATGGTCTTGAAGAGCGGCTCCAGGTCCTCGTTCTCGGGAGCAGTGCCGTCGGCGGGCTGCTCGAGGGACGCGCGGCCAACCTTGGCGGCAGCGTAGACAACGGGGACTTCGAGGATCTTGTCCAGGTCCAGGTCCGGAACTTCGTCGGCGAGGTCGGAGGCCAGGCCCAGGAGCAGGTCCATGGACTCGTGGACAACCTCTTCGATGCGGGCATCGGGGCGGTCGGTCTTGTTGACCAGCAGGATCACGGGCAGGTGCGCGGCGAGGGCCTTGCGGAGCACGAAGCGGGTCTGCGGCAGCGGACCTTCGGAAGCGTCCACGAGCAGCACGACGCCGTCCACCATGGACAGGCCGCGCTCCACCTCGCCGCCGAAGTCGGCGTGGCCGGGGGTGTCGATCACGTTGATGGTGATGGTCTCACCGTTGGAGGACGGACCGTTGTAGGCCACCGTGGTGTTCTTGGCCAGGATGGTGATGCCCTTTTCGCGCTCCAGGTCACCGGAGTCCATCACGCGGTCTTCGAGGTGGTTGTGCTCGGCAAAAGAGTTGGTCTGCTTGAGCATGGCGTCGACCAGGGTGGTCTTGCCGTGGTCAACGTGGGCCACAATCGCGACGTTGCGCAGGTCACTGCGCGATGCAGTGGCTACCGCGGTGTTGGTGGTGGTTTCAGACATGCGTAAAGGCTCGATTCAGTGGAGTCAGCTGTTGTATCGCGACATTTCCAACTGGAACGCACGACGGACAAGGCCCTTGGCACAGGGCGCCTTCCTCTATTCTAGCCGCTGTGCCATTTATAGGCCTAAAATCCGGCGGGATGGGCGGCAGGCCAGGCCCGGCGATCAGGGGCGGGTGGTCGGCCATGTGACGAATTTCACTCTTTGCCCTGCGTGCGTGGCATGATTGCGGGACACAGCGTCCACCTCTGAGCAAGCCGGAGCCAACAATGCACCCAGCCAAGGCGAGTCCCCGGGCCTCCGCCCGGATTGCCGCCGCCGCACTGGCGGGTCTCCTTGCAGCATCGGCAGTGCTGGGAGTATCAGGGTGCGCGGTTGGCGGCGGGACTTCCACGAACGGAAACCCGTGGACCGGCAGCCCGGCCGGCAATGCGCAGGCGGCAGCCGGGCAACCGGGCGGCGCGGGGGCGGTGACTGCCGCAGCGGCCACGTCCCGCGTCCGGAACCCCGGCAACGGCAGGATGGAAGCAGTGGTTCCGGATATCAGCCGTACCGTGCTGCTGATTGGCGATTCACAGTCGGAACCCACGGACGGCTGGCCTCGCCTGGGCCTGTCTTCGGCCGGCTACAACGTGTACTTCTGCGGCCGCGGCGGGACGGGCTACGTCGCAGCGAACGGTGCGACGGGCAACTACATCGATGCCCTGCAGCGCGGCGACTGGCTGCTTCCTTCCGGTGCGCCGGCACTGATCGTCATCGAGGGCGGCGGGAACGATGCCGCCAGCGGCGCCAGCAACGCCAGCATCGCAGAAAACGCGGCACGTCTCATCGCCGAGCTGAAGGCCCGCTATCCCGGAACGCGGATGGCAATGATCGGCACCCTGGCGCGCGGAGCAGACAACGGCGGCGGCCGCCGGAGCGAGGTGGACACCTTGCTGGGGTCGGTGGCCGGCGTTCATGGACTGCCCTTTATTTCGGTGGGCGACTGGCTCACCAGATACCGATTGGCGAAAGACCTTGCCGATTCGGTGCATATGAACACGGCCGGGCGCGCAGCCCTCGGCGGGATACTCGCCGGCAGGCTGCGTGAACTCGGACTGGACCGGAAGCCTTCGGTTGAGCAGGGTCCCCTTGCCGCGGTGGCCGGAAGCAGCAGCGCCCTCCAGGACTGATCCAACCCCTGGTGCACCGCAGTACAGGCAGCACTTAAACGGCTGGAGCCGGGACCCGCGGGTCCCGGCTCCAGCCGTTTGTCATGCGATTACCGCTACGCCACTTCGGGCGGAAGCATCAGCTTGGCGCCGGGGATGGCGTTGAGCAGCGCCTTCGTGTAATCCTGCCGGGGCGATTCGAAGACCTTGTCCGTGGACCCGGTCTCCACCAGACGGCCCTTCTCCATCACGCACACGTGGTCGGCGATCTGCCGCACCACGGCAAGGTCGTGGGTGATGAAGAGGTAGGTCAGTCCAAGGTTGGCCTGCAGGTCGGCGAGCAGGTTCAGCACCTGGGCCTGCACCAGCACATCCAGGGCTGACACAGCCTCGTCACAGATGATGACCTCGGGGTCCAGTGCCAGCGCACGCGCAATTGCAACACGCTGCCGCTGGCCGCCCGACAATTCATTCGGGTACCGCTGCATGGCGGACTGGGGCAACGCCACCTGGTCCAGCAGGGTCCTAACCTTCTTCTCCCGGCTGGCCTGGTCTCCGATCTTGTGGACCCGGAGCGGCTCCTCGATAGTCCGGTAGATGTTGTACATCGGATCGAGGGAACCGTACGGGTCCTGGAAGATCGGCTGGACGCGCCGGCGGAACTTGAACAGTTCGGCAGGCTTGAGCGCAGAGGTGTCGACGCCGTCGAACAGGATCCTGCCCTCCGTCGGCTTTTCCAGCTGCAGCACCATCTTGGCCACTGTGGACTTGCCGGACCCGGACTCCCCCACGATCGCCGTCGTGGTTCCCCGCCGGACATCGAAGCTCACGCCGTCGACGGCCGCGAAATCCGCGGCTTTGCCCAGCCCCTGGCGGAGCTTGTACACCTTCCGCAGGTCCTGGATCTGCAGGAAGGTCTCGGACTTCACCGCCTCGGCGGCAGGCGCGAGCAGGTCCGCCGTCTCCACGCCCTGCTCCTTGGCGACCTGGATCCGGCGGCTGGCCAGGGACGGGGCAGACTCGACGAGCCGCTTGGTGTACGGGTGCTGGGGATTGCGGAGCAGTTCCAGTGACGGTCCCGCTTCGACAACCCGGCCCTGGTACATCACCACGACCTTGTCCGCCCGCTCCGCAGCGAGGCCCAGGTCGTGGGTGATCAGCAGGACCGAGGTGCCCAGTTCGTCGGTCATCTTTTCCAGGTGGTCAAGGATCTGCCGCTGCACGGTGACGTCAAGGGCCGACGTCGGCTCGTCCGCGATCAGCAGGCGCGGCTGGCAGGACAGGCCAATGGCGATCAGCGCGCGCTGGCGCATGCCCCCGGAGAACTCGTGCGGGTACTGGTTCGCCCGGCGCTTGGCGTCCGGCAGTCCAGCTTCGGACAGCACCTTGGCGATGTCATCCGGTCCGCTGGGCCGCCCGTTGGCGCGCAGCGTCTCCTTGACCTGGTAACCGATCTTCCACACGGGATTCAGGTTGGACATCGGGTCCTGCGGCACCATGCCGATGGTGTTGCCGCGCAGTTCAATCATCCGATGCTCGCTCGCGTGGGCGATGTCCTCGCCATCGAGCAGGATCTGTCCGCCGGACACCCTGCCGTTGTTGGGCAGGAGGCCGATGGCGGCCAGCGCGGTGGTGGACTTGCCCGAACCCGACTCCCCCACAATCGCCACCGTTTCACCAGGCATGATGGTCAGGTGTGCGTTTCGCACCGCCTGGACATCACCGCCGCCGGTCTTGAAGGTGATGGCGAGGTCGCGGATTTCGAGCAGCGGCCTGACGCCGGTGGTGCCGAGTTCATCAATGCGGACGTCTGGAGTTGTCATCTCTTTATCTCTCATCGCTGACGGCTCTTCGGGTCGAGGGCGTCGCGCACGGCGTCGCCCAGCATGATGAAGCTCAACACGGTGATGGAGAGCGCGGCGGCCGGGTAGAGCATGATTTCCGGCCGCGTCCTGATCGACGCCTGCGCACCGGCAATGTCATTGCCCCAGGACATGATGCTTTGGGGCAGGCCGATGCCCAGGAAGGACAGGGTGGCTTCGGCCACGATGAAGACGCCAAGTTCCAGTGTGGCAAGCACGATGATGGGGGCCAGCGCGTTGGGAAGGACGTGGCGGATCAGGGCGCCGAACTTCGAGACCCCCAGTGCGCGGGCAGCCGTGACGAAGTCCGCGTTGCGCACCTCAATGACGGCGCCGCGCGTGATGCGGGCCATTTGCGGCCATGCCAGGAGGGCGATGACGAACACAACGGTCCAGACACTCTTGTTCTCGCGGAACAGCGGCAGCTGCGTGATCACCAGGGCGCCCAGCACCAGGGGCAGGGCGAAGAAGATGTCGCCCAGGCGGGCCAGGACGGCATCGATCCAGCCGCCGTAGTAGCCGGCGAGGGCGCCGAGGGTCACGCCGATAACCAGTACGCACAGCACGGAGAGCAGGCCCACGGAAAGGGAGGCCTGGGTGCCGTGGATGACCCTGGAGTAGACGTCGCAGCCCTGGAAGGTGAAGCCGAACGGGTGCCCGGCGGTGGGGCCGCCTTCGGAGTTGGCAAGCTCGCAGCCCTCGTTGGGGGGCGTGGACGTGAAGAGGCCCGGGAACAGCGCAATGACGATCAGGGCAAGGATCAGCAGTGCCGAGATAATGAACAGCGGACGACGTCGGAGCTTGCGCCAGGCGTCGGCCCAGAGGCTGAGCGGGGCCTGGTCCGTCTTGACGGCGTCTGTTGCCTGCAGCGGTGTCTCGTCGATGGGGGCCACGAAGTGGCTGTCATTACTGGTCATAGCGGATCCTCGGGTCAAGCCAGGCGTACAGGAGATCGACAAGCAGGTTGGCCACCACGAACACCAGCACCAGCACGCTGACGATGGAGACGATGGTGGGGCCTTCACTGCGAAGGACAGCCTGGTAGAGCTTGTTGCCTACGCCGGGAACGTTGAAGATGCCTTCTGTGACGATGGCACCGCCCATCAGGCCGCCGAGGTTGGCGCCCAGGTAGGTCACCACCGGGATCAGCGAGTTGCGCAGTATGTGCGCCAGGACCACCCGCGGCCGGGAAAGGCCCTTGGCCGTGGCGGTCCGAACATAGTCGGCGTTCATGTTCTCGCTGACGGATGCACGGGTCAGGCGGAGAACGTAGGCAAAGGAGACGAGCCCCAGGACGACGGCGGGCAGCAGCAGGGTAGCCCAGTCGGCGTTCGCCCCTACCGTGGGCTTTGCCCAGCCGAGCTGCACGCCAAAGACGAGCTGGAAGACGAAGCCCAGGACGAAGGTGGGCACCGCGATGACCACCAGCGACGCCACCAGGACAGTTGAGTCGAACCAGCCGCCGCGGCGAAGACCGGCGAAGACACCGAACGCGACTCCGAAGACTGCCTGGATGGCCAGCGCCTCGATGGCGAGCATGGCTGTCACGGGGAAGACGCGGGCGAGGCTTGCGGCGATGGGCTGGCCGGTGAAGTCGTTGCCCAGGTTAAAGGTGAAGAGGTTTTTGAGGAACAAGCCGTACTGGACCCAGAAGGGCTGGTCCAGGTGGTATTGGCTGCGCAGGGTGTCAATGACTGCCTGCGGAGGCTGGCGGTCGCCGAACAGCGCGGCAATGGGATCGCCGGGCAGGGCGAACACCATGTAGTACACGAGGAGGGTCGTGCCGATGAAGACAGGGATCACCTGCAGGAGTCGGCGCAAGATAAACCGGATCACAGGGTCACCTGCCTTCCGGTGAAGGGAAAAACGGGTTCATGAATGCCTTCCTGCCGCTTGCAAGCCAATGGGGGCCCGGATGTAACCGGACCCCCATCAGCCTTCGGCAAGTTAGATCTGGGCTTACTTGGCGGTGATGCCGTAGTAGAGGATTTCACCGTTCCAGCCGGTCTCGGCCTTCACGATGTTGTTGCTCCATACGATCGGGCGTGCCTGGTCCCAGAGGGGCAGGCCGGGCAGGTCCTGGAACAGGATCTCCTGTGCCTGGTTGAACTTGGCATTTGCCTCGTCGGTGCTCTTGGCGGCCAGGCCCTCCTTGAGGAGCTTGTCGAACTCAGGGTTCGAGTACTTCTCGTAGTTGGAGGAAGCGCCGGTGGCCCAGACCGGTCCCAGGAAGTTGTAGAGCGACGGGTAGTCACCCTGCCAACCTGCACGGGTCAGGCCGGGCAGCTGCTGGGACTTGCGGAGGTTCAGTACTTCGGCGAACTTGGCAAAGGGCTGGATTTCTGCCTGGATGCCGAGGTTGTTCTTGAATCCGTTGGCGACGGCGTCGATCCATTCCTTGTTGCCGCCGTCGGTGTTGGAGGCAATCTGGAGGGGCTTGGAACCGTCGTACGGCTGGATCTTGTCGGCCTGGGCCCACAGGTCCTTGGCCTTGGCGGGATCGAAGTTCAGGACTTCGCTGCCCTTGATGCCTTCCTTGAAGCCGTCAATGACCGGCGGCGCGAAAGCCTTGGCGGGGGTGCGGGTGCCGTTGAAGACCACCTTGGCAATTTCCTCGCGGTTGATGGCGTAGGACAGTGCCTGGCGGCGCAGCTTACCGGCTTCACCCTGGAAGTTCGGGTTGTAACCCGGGATGTTCAGGGTGGAATCGGTGGCAACAGGCTTGGTGGCGTTGCGGTCCGGGAAGTCGTTGACGTAAGTCTTCAGGGCGTTCGACGGCAGGACGTCAGTGATGTCCAGGTTGTCCGACTGCAGGTCCGTGTATGCGGGGCCCGGATCGGTGTAGAACTTGAACGTCACGCCGCCGTTCTTGGCCTCGCGGGTTCCCTTGTAATCGGTGTTCTTGACCAGGGTGATTGACTGGTCGTGGACCCAGGAACCCTGCTTGTCGAACTTGTAGGGACCGTTGCCCACAGGGTTTTCACCGTAGGTCTTGGGGTCTGCCAGTGCGGCGGAAGGAAGCGGGTAGAAGGCGGAGTAGCCAAGGCGCAACGACCAGTCGGCCTCGGGCTGGGCAAGCTTGACAGTGATGGTGGAGTCATCGGTTGCCTGCAGCCCGGACATCGTGTCGGCCTTGGGGGCAGGCGTGGTGGTGGTCTTGCCGTCAGCGCCCTTGACCGAGTTGACGGCGGAGACGTCGTCGTAGCCGGCGATGGACTCGAAGAAGAAGCCGTTGTTCTGCAGGTTCTTGGAGTTTGCAGCGAAGTTCCAGGAGTCGACGAAGGTCTTGGCCGTAATGGCTTCCCCATTGGTGAACTTCGCGCCCTGCTTGACCTTGATGGTCCAGTTCTGGGCGTCGGAGGACTCGATGGAGTCGGCGAGTGCGTTTACTGCCTTGCCGTTGGCGTCGTAGCTGCGAAGGCCTTCGAAGAGCAGGTTCACGACGCGGCCGCCGTAGACCTCGTTGGTGTTTGCCGGCAACAACGGGTTTTGTGGCTCGTTGCTGTAGGCAGTAATGACCTTGTTCGGATCGCCAGCAGCGTTGCTGGACCCCCCGGTGCCGCCGCCGCCGGCGCCGCACCCGGTCAGGGCAAGCGCGGCGATTGCCACGATGCCCAGTGCTTTGGAAGTGCGCGTCAAACGCATTCCGCCTCCTATGAGTTGTGGGAGAGATATTTAGGGACTCTTGTGCTTCCCCGCAGGCCGGACGCAGCTCGCTGCTGTGACGAAACCTACATAATATGAGTTAGCCTAACCGCACGAAGTCCAGATACTGGTACTCCGTTGCCAAACCGTGACCGACGCGGTCAAATGCCCCCGGACGGTCGTGGGTAGTTATGCACGTCACATGCTACTCGCCGGTAAGCCGGACGGCGAATCGGCCGGTGGGCGCCTCCGCAAGGGTCGGAAGGCCTAAAGCGGCCACCCATTCCTAGGACAGCCGCCACTCCCAGACGTTCCACCACACGCCGAGCGGACCGGGACTGGTTTTCACGCCGGCCACCCGGGAGTTGAAGGCTGTTGTCCCCAGTGTTTGGTAGAGCGGAAGGCCGTATGCGTCCTCCCAGACATGTTTGTCGATTTCGGCCAGGAGTTCGTCCTGTTTGCCCAGGTCCGTGGTGACAATCAGTTGCTCCATGACCTTGTCCGCGTCGCCGTCGGAATATCCGGTGAAGTTGCTGCCTGCCCCGGTGCGGAAAATCTGGGGCACCCGGCTGACGCCTTCCTCTGTGCCGATCCATCCAGACAGGGATGCGTCATAACCGCCGCGGCTCAGCGTTGCTGCCCAGTCACCGCTTGCCTGCCCGCCGTCGATCACTTTGAAGCCGGCAAGGCCGGCGGAATCCCGAATGAGCGCAAATGCCTTGGCCCGGTTGGGGTTGTCCCGGTTGTAGAGGATCCGGACAGTGGGAGTGGCACCTTTCAGGAGCTTCTTCGCCACATCGATGTCCACTTCCGCGTAGTCAGAGGATCCGTTGTTCTTCACCGTGTCCGCGTACTTTGGCTGACCGGGCAGGAACACATGGGAATCCAGCGGCTTGTTGTCCGGTCCCTGCGTACCCAGCACGGCATCCACGATTGCCTGCCGCGGAACCGTTTTGAGGAAGGCCTCCCGGACGTCCTTCTCCGCAAACGGTCCGGAGAAGTTCAGGTCCAGATGGTCGTAGCCGGATTGCTTGTACCGCTCGACGGTGATGCCTTGGCTGGACAGGCCGGTGAGGAGGCTGTCCGTAGCCGCCGAGGGCTGGGGCGAGATGATGTCCGCCTGCCCGTTCCTGAGTGCATCAACGGCCGCAGGCACTGCACCCGTGAACCTGACGTTGATTTCGTCCAGCCACGGCTCGGCGCCCCAGACGTAGTCGCGGTTCCGGACAAGCTTCATCGACACTTCGGGGACGATGTCACGCACAATGTACGGGCCGCTGGAAAGGTAGAGGGCTGGATCGTCCGGAACGGCTTTCGTGTCGAATCCGGTGTTCCAGAAGTCGCTGATCTTCTTCAAGGCAGGATGGGAGGCCGGTTTCTCCGGGTTGCCGCGCGGCGTGTCCTTGAGCAGTTCAACAAGGTCCTGCTCGTCCGTGAGGCCGCTCTTGGCAGCGACCACATGGGCCGGGAGTCCGACGTCGAACGCCACTTCCCAGTCAGCGTAGGGTTCGGCGTATTCGATGGTGATGGAACGGTTGTCCGCGCCGATCTCCGGAAACTTCGTGCCCGCCAGGCCCGTGGTGCCGGAGGCCGCCGCAAAGTATTTTGTGCCTTTCCCGGCGGCCGGATCGACGTCGTCGAAGTACCCGGATCCTGCCGCCCAGCTCAGGAGGAGGTCGGCGGCGCCGATGGGAGCGCCGTCCGACCACTTGACGCCCTCGTTGACCGTGTACTTCACCTTCAGCGGCTGGTCGGAGACCTTTTCGAAGTGGCCGAACTTGTCGTTCCGGACCACCTTCGAACTGTCATCGAGGTAGAAGAAGCCGGAGTGCGTAATGGCGCCGATTTTTGAATTGATGTCGGTGTTGCCGTTGGCGCTGTAAGGGTTGAAGGAGGAAAAGGCATTGACCTCCGCGACCGTGACGCTTCCACCGCGTTTTGCCTCGCCGACCACCACGGAGGGCGCGCTGCCGCCGGAACAGCCGGCGAGGACAAGGGCAGCCGACAACGCGGCGGTAAGCAATTGCAACAGGCGCCGGACCGGCATGCCGCCTCCTTGTGATTTCCCTCAGGGGACCCGGCCGCCGGAATGGCGCCCTACAGATTCAGGATAAGCCGTGCCGGCGTCCGGCTGCGGACCCGGCGGACTCATCCTGTCCAGCGGTGAACCTCATGTGCCTAGAATACTGAGATGTCCACACGTGTTCACGAGTTTGACTGGCCTGACCGCGTTGTCGTTGGCACTATTGGCCTCCCGGGGGCGCGTACCTTCTATCTGCAGGTACGCGCAGGGGCGCAGGTGGTGAGCATTGCCCTGGAGAAACAGCAGTCGGCTCTGCTCGCGGAGAAAATCGATGAAATCCTCGACCAGCTCATGACCGTCGAGGGCAACCCCTTCAGCGTTCCCGCGGGTACTCCCCTTGAACTTGTTGACAATGACCAGCTTGAGGCCGTCCAGGAGCAGTTCCGCACCGGCGCAATGAGCTTGGGCTGGGACCCAGCCACGGCGCAGTTGATTATTGAGGCCCGCCCCATCGCGGATGCGGAGGCGGATGACGACGAACCGCTTGATGGGGACGAAACCGGCGAGCACGAAATGCTGCTGGTGCGGATGCCGGTCGGCACCGCCCGCGCCTTCGCCAAGCGCACACGGGAGATCGTGGGTGCCGGTCGTCCGACGTGCCCCCTCTGTGGCTACCCCATCGACCCCGACGGGCACACCTGCACTCTCCCGGAGTCCTGATGCACAAAGGAGTTAGCCGCGAAGAACACTGTTCTTAGCGGCTAACTCCTTTTGTGTGCGCCGGGTACTAGACGTTGAAGCGGAACTCCACCACGTCGCCGTCGGCCATGACGTATTCCTTGCCTTCGATCCGGACCTTGCCGCGGGACTTTGCCTCAGCCATGGATCCGGCGTCGACGAGGTCCTCGAAGGAGACCACTTCCGCCTTGATGAAGCCTCGCTGGAAGTCGGAGTGGATGACGCCGGCGGCCTGCGGTGCGGTGTCACCCTGCCGGATGGTCCAGGCACGGGCTTCCTTGGGGCCGGCCGTCAGATAGGTCTGCAGCCCCAGGGTGTGGAATCCGACGCGCGCCAGCTGGTCCAGCCCGGATTCTTCCTGGCCGTTCATTTCCAGCATTTCCCGCGCTTCTTCCTCGTCCAGTTCAACGAGGTCCGCCTCGAGCTTGGCATCGAGGAAGATACAGTCTGCCGGGGCCACCATGGCGCGCAGCTCTTCCTGTTTTTCGGGGCTGCCCAGGATGCCTTCGTCGGCATTGAACACGTAGATGAACGGCTTGGCCGTCAGCAGGCCGAGCTCCTTGAGGTGTTCCATCTCCAGCTTGTCGCTCTTGATGGAGGAGTAGATGGTGTCGCCGCGCTCCAGCACGGCCTGGGCAGCCTTGATCGCTGCCAGTTCAGCGGCTTCCCGCTTCTTGATCTTGACTTCTTTTTCGATCCGGGGGATCGCCTTTTCGATGGTCTGCAGGTCGGCGAGGATCAGCTCGGTGTTGATGGTTTCCATGTCCGAGCGCGGATCTACCTTGCCGTCAACGTGCACGACGTCGGGGTCGTCAAAAACACGGACGACTTCCGCGATGGCCTCAGCCTCGCGGATGTTGGCCAGAAACTGGTTGCCCAGGCCCTCCCCTTCGGATGCGCCCTTGACGATGCCGGCGATGTCGACGAAGGACACGGCTGCGGGCAGGATCCGCTGCGAGCCGAAGATTCCGGCGAGCTGCTGCAGGCGGGAGTCCGGGAGGTTCACGACGCCCACGTTGGGTTCGATGGTGGCGAACGGATAGTTCGCGGCCAGGACCTGGTTGCGGGTGAGCGCATTGAAGAGGGTTGATTTGCCGACGTTGGGCAGTCCGACGATGCCAATAGTAAGAGCCACGAGCATTGATTCTACCCGCAGGGCCCCGGCGGCCAGTACCGGCGGATGTCACTGCCCGGGATTGTCAGAGGCCCGTGCAACAGTGAAGCCATGGATGCTTTTGCCTTGATTCTGGCCCTACTCATGTTGCTGCTCGGTGCGCTTGCCGGCGCGGCAGCCACCTATTTTTCGCTGCGGCGGAACACGCATGCAGTGGAAGCGGACTTCGACGCCGTCTCGTCCCGGCTTTCGGAGGTCACGGCCCAGTTGGCAGCGGCCGACGCCGAACGGCGGCTTTTGGCGGCACAGAACCGGGAGCTTGGTGAGGCAAGGAACCAGGACGGCAGCGTCCTGCGTGCACTGGCCCCCGTGGCGGAAAAGCTTTCCGCGGTCCAGCACCAGGTGGCATTGCTGGAGCGGGACCGGGTGGAACAATACGGCCAGCTGGCCCAGCAGCTTCAGGAGGCCCGGCTTTCGGATGAACAGCTGATCAGGTCCACGCACGCCCTTGAGTCCGCGCTGCGCTCCAACAGCGCCAGGGGCCAGTGGGGTGAGGTGCAGTTGCGGCGTGTGGTGGAAGCTGCGGGGATGCTGCGGCACGTGGATTTCGTGGAGCAGGTTCACAGCGCCGGCCACGAATCGGCCGTCCGCCCCGACCTTGTGGTGCAGCTGCCGGGCCAGAAACAACTGGTGGTGGATGCAAAGGTCCCGTTGTCGTCCTATCTTGAGGCCCAGGAACTGGGCGCCCTCGATCCGCGCGCGGGGAGCCTGCAGCCGGGATCGCAGGCAGCTGGCGACGGACGGAACCGGCAGGCGCTGCTGGCTGCCCATGCCAAGGCGCTCCGTGCCCACGTGGACGCGCTCGGCAACAAGAAATACTGGGACATCCCCGGCAACTCCCCCGAACTGGTGGTTTGCTTCATTCCCGCCGAGTCGATCCTTGCCGCCGCCCTGGAGGCGGACGCCGGGCTCCTGGACCATGCATTGTCCAGGAACGTGGTCCTTGCGTCGCCGGGTACCCTGCTGGCCGTGCTGAAATCCGTGGCGTTCACGTGGCGCCAGGACGTGCTGACGGACAATGCCCGGGAGCTGTTCGAGCTGGCGCGGCAGCTGTACGACCGCATGGGAACCCTGGGTGAGAACGTCAGCAAGCTGGGTTCCTCGCTGAAGACATCGGTGGACCGCTACAACGCCATGGTGGGCACCCTGGAGGCCCGTGTCCTGCCCACGGCGCGGAAGCTCAACAGCCTTGAGGAGTCCGGCCTGGTGACACCCCCCGTTGTCGAGGTGACACCCCGTGCCCTGGCGGCGCCTGAGCTCCAGGGCAACGACGAGGCAGCCTGACGAGGGTTACGAATGCGGGAAGGGCCGGGCAGTTGCTAGCTGCCCGGCCCTTCGTGGCTCACGCCGCGACCGCTGGTCTAACTGCGGAACGAGTGTCGACCGCGGGAGCCCTGTCAGCTGCGGGAGCGGCGACCGCCGAGGGCCCGGCTCACGTCCCCGGCCTGCTTCAGCGTTGCACGGAGTTCCTTGGGCAGCGAGAACAGGAGATCTTCTTCAGCGGTGACGACTTCTTCCACGGTCCCGTAGCCGTAATCGGCCAGGAGCCTCAGCACATCCTGCACCAGCACTTCCGGCACGGAAGCGCCGGACGTGACTCCCACGGTGGCAACGCCTTCAAACCATGCTTCGTCGACCTCATTGGCGAAGTCCACACGGTAGGAGGCCTTGGCACCGTATTCCAGGGCCACCTCCACCAGGCGCACGGAGTTGGAGGAGTTTGCCGAGCCCACGACAATCACGAGGTCGGCCTTGGGGGCGATCTTCTTGATAGCCACCTGGCGGTTGGTGGTGGCGTAGCAGATGTCATCGCTGGGCGGATCCTGCAGGGTTGGGAACCGCTCCTTGAGCAACCGGACCGTCTCCATGGTCTCGTCAACGCTCAGCGTGGTCTGGGACAGCCAGATAACCTTCTCGGGATCGCGGACGGTTACCTTGTCCACCTCGTGGGGTCCGTTGATGATCTGGATGTGTTCCGGCGCCTCACCGGCGGTGCCTTCCACTTCTTCGTGCCCGTCGTGGCCAATAAGGAGGATGTCGAAATCATCCTTGGCGAAGCGGACGGCCTCCTTGTGGACCTTGGTGACAAGAGGACAAGTGGCGTCGATGGTGCGCAGGCCGCGGTCTTCCGCGGACTCAACCACAGCCGGGGACACACCGTGGGCGGAGAAGATCACCAGCGCGCCTTCGGGTACTTCGTCAGTCTCGTCGACGAAGATGGCGCCCTTTTCCTCCAAGGAGGTGACCACGTGGACGTTGTGGACAATCTGCTTGCGGACATACACCGGCGGCCCATAGTGTTCCAGGGCCTTTTCGACGGCGATCACCGCCCGGTCGACGCCGGCGCAGTAGCCGCGGGGGGCAGCCAGGAGCACCTTCTTGGTGCCGTTCACCGGGGCTGCAGCTGCTACTTCCTCAGGCGAACGGCGCCTGCGCGGAATGGTGGGCATCGAAAGGGATACGGCCGAGGTGGTCATCCCTCCATGTTAGCGGCTGGTCCGCGGCCGTTTCCGGGATGCGAACAACGTCACAACGCCTGCTGCCACCAGGACACCGCCGGCCACAGCGGCGGCGGTGATCCACGTTTGGAAGTCCGCTCCTGCCGCACCGAGGAATTCGTCCCGGAACATGTTGGCCACCGCGTTGCCGGTGTCTGCGGCCTGCGCCCGGGCAGTGCCAAGCTGCAGGCCCACGGCCCACACCGCCGCCAATACCAGCCCGCCGAACCCCGCGGCCAGCAACACTGTCCAGCGGCGGCGTGATGCCACGAGCGCCAGCAGGAACGCTACGGCCGAGCCAATGGCAATCACGTAGCCCATCGGCGCGTACATGGCCAGCCGCTCCGTCCATTCCTTCTGCACCGGCTGGCCCACGTTGATCAGGGTCTGTCCCGGCGGGTCGAGCGGCAGCCGGGTGGTGCGCGAGATTTCCTCGGAGCCGAGGGCAACCAACGGCGCGACGTCGAGGGTGAGCGTGGAGGCCGACGCACCTCCCTGCGACCCGGCAGCGGGATTGGCGAAGCTCAACCGGTGGCTTCTGCGCAGCGTCTCCTCCCAGGCGGCCGGATATCCGGGAAGCCCCGTCAACGACTCTGCCGCCTGCTCAATCATGGGCTGGATCAGCCCGGAGAGGAACCCGGGAACGGATCGGGTATCAATTGTCCCCACCGCCGCAGCGGCCAACCTTTTCTGGAAGTCCGGATCCTTGCCAAGCGGAGCCGCGAGGCGGACGAACCCATCTTCCTGGACGATGTTCCGGTCCACCCAGATGGCGGGAACGGCAACGGCGGCCAGGAGGATGCCGAGCACGGTAGCAACGGCAGAGACAAAAGTACGCACAACAGGTCCTTCGGGTTGGGGGCCTTATCCCATCCTAGGCAGGGTCCGCGGACTGCCGCTGTCAGTGCCCGGTGATACTGCTTACGGATATGGTTGATTGACCGTCCATAACAACTGAAGGACCGCATGCCCGCAGCACCAGCTCCCCAACGGCGTCCGCATGTCTGACCAGGCGTCTCTTCCTGGTACTGCCTCCACGACGCTGCCCGCCACCGCCGCGGAAACCAGTCCGGACAACCCATGGCCGCTGCAGCTGCTGTCGCAGAAGCTGAAAGCCCATATCGACCGCACACCGTCGGCGTGGGTGGAAGGCCAGGTCATTGAGCTGAACCGGCGCGGCACCAACGCCTATCTCACCCTCCGCGACGTCGACGCGGAGGTATCCCTCCCTGCATCAGTGTGGACCAAGGTGCTGGAACGGCAGAACCTCCCGCTGGAGCGCGGTTCGCGTGTGGTGGCCCTGCTGAAACCGGAGTTCTGGCTGAAGACCGGCAGGCTCAACATGCTGGTGCGGGACATCCGGCCAGTGGGGCTGGGCGATCTGCTGGCGAGGATCGAGCGGCTCCGTCAGGCCCTGGCAGCAGAGGGCCTGTTCGCCGATTCCCGAAAGAAGCCGCTCCCCCTGCTGCCGCACCGTATCGGCCTGATCACGGGGCGCGACTCCGACGCCAAGAAGGACATTCTCCGCAACGCGGCCCTGAGGTGGCCTGCAGTTGAGTTCGAGATCCGCGAGGTTGCTGTCCAGGGGAACACCGCCGTAGCCCAGGTGGTCCGCGCCCTGCGCGAGCTGGACGAACGGCCGGACGTGGATGTCATTGTCATCGCCCGGGGCGGCGGCGCGCTGGAGGATCTCTTGCCCTTCAACAGCGAGGACCTCATCCGTGCCGTGGCCGCTGCAGCCACGCCCGTGGTGAGTGCGATCGGCCATGAGGCCGACCGGCCCCTGCTGGACTACGTGGCGGATCTGCGTGCCTCCACCCCTACCGATGCCGCCAAGCGGATCGTCCCCGAGGTCTCCGAGGAACTCGCCGGTGTGCGCCAGGCGCGGGAACAGCTGCGCCGCTCTATGGAACGGTTGGTGGACCGGGAATCGGACCGGCTGGCGGCACTGCACTCGCGGCCCGTGATGGCGGCGCCGGAGGGCATGGTGTCGGGCCGGGCCGAGGAAATCGAGCGGCTGCTGCGCCGTTCCTCTGCTGCCGTGAGCTCCACGGTGGTGCGGGCCGCAGACCAGCTGGAGCACCTCAAAGCACAGGTGCGCGCACTGTCACCACAAAAGACCCTGGACAGGGGGTACGCCGTCGTCGAACTGGCGGGAGACCAGGCGGCCCGGATCGCCCAGGCCGGCCATGCCGTTGTCCGCCGCCCCGCCGAGGCACCGGCCGGCGCGGCCCTGTCCATCCGGGTGGCGGAGGGTCGCTTCGGCGCCACCTCCACCGGTCCTGCGCAGCCCACCGGTGCAATGCAATCAGGAAACCCGAACCACGAATTGGAAGAGAAGGCATGAGCGAACAGAAACAAGAATCGGACGTCGCAGCCCTCAGCTACGAGGAAGCGCGGGAACAGCTCATCGCCGTAGTGGGCCGGCTGGAGGCCGGAGGGGCAAGCCTCGAGGAGTCCTTGGCCCTGTGGGAGCGCGGTGAGGCACTGGCCGCGCGCTGCGAGGAGTGGCTGGAAGGCGCACGGAAACGGTTGGCCGCGGCCCGGGACCAACCGCTGTAACGGACCAAACGCTGCAGGCGGTGACTATCCCCTGCCATGTGCCCGACCACGGTAAACGCGGGCGTCAGGAACGCGCCACGAGTTCGCGCTCGGCTGCGACATCGAACTCAGCCTTGGGCCACTTGAGGTTCATGCCGGAGAGGGCACCCAGCAGGAGCTGTTGGACGGCGATCCGGGCGAACCACTTCTTGTTGGCGGGAACCACGTGCCAGGGTGCGGCCGCCGTGCTGGTTTCCTCGATCGCTGCCTGGTAGGCATCCATGTAGTCATCCCAGAAAGCACGTTCGTCCAGGTCACCATGGCTGTATTTCCAGTGCTTGGCCGGGTTGTCCAGCCGGGCCAGCAGCCGTTTCTTCTGCTCGTCCCCGCTGATGTGGAGCATCACCTTGACGATCTTTGTGCCGGAATCGGTCAGCCTGGACTCAAACTCGTTGATGGCCACGTACCGCCGCTTGATTTCGTCCGGGCTTGCCCACCCGTGGACACGGTGGATCAGGACGTCCTCGTAATGCGACCGGTCGAAAACACCCACCATCCCGGCAGCCGGCACTTCCTTCTCGATGCGCCACAGGAAGTCGTAGGACTTTTCCTCATCCGTGGGGGCCTTGAACGCCTTGAACTGGACGCCCTGAGGGTTCATGGCCGCCATCACGTGACTGACGATGCCGCCCTTGCCCGCGGTGTCCATTGCCTGTAGGACCAACAGGATCCGTTTGGTCCCGCCGAAGCGGGATTCGGCAAAGAGCTTCTCCTGCAACCCGGAGAGCTCGTCGTCCATCCCGGCCAGCAGGAGCTTGCCGTCGTCCTTGTTGCCGCTGTAGCCGGGTGTCGCACCGGGGTCCACGTCCGCCAGGGAGAACTCCTCCCCTGCCCGCAGGGTTTTAGAAGGGTGCTGGTCGAAGTCGACGACGCGGGCCATGGGGTTCCTTTCCGCAAGCGCTGCACGGACCGGCAGGCCCGTGTGCACAGGCTAGTTCCCCTGGTACCTGCTTAGGAAGTCCCCCATCCTGCCGATGGCTTCTTCAATGTCCTTGACGTTGGGCAGGGTAACCATTCGGAAGTGGTCCGGGCGCACCCAGTTGAATGCCCTGCCGTGCGACACCAGGATCTTCTCTTCCTTCAGCAGATCCAGGACGAACTTCTCATCATCCCGGATGTGGTACACCTCAGGGTCGAGCTTCGGGAACAGGTACAGGGCACCACGGGCCTGTTGCGTACTGACACCGGGAATGGCGTTCAGCATGTCGTAGGCCTTGTTGCGCTGCTCCAGGAGCCGGCCACCGGGAAGGATCAAGTCAGTGATGCTCTGGTAGCCGCCCAGCGCCGTCTGGATGGCGTGCTGGGCCGGAACGTTCGCGCACAACCGCATGTTCGCGAGCAGGTTGATGCCTTCAAGGTAGTCCGCGGCGTCCTTCTTTGGGCCGGAAATCGCCATCCACCCGGCCCGGTAGCCGCAGACGCGGTAGGCCTTGGACAGTCCGCTGAAGGTCAGGCACAGGACGTGGTCCCCGGTGAGCTTGGCGAGGTTCACATGGACGGCGTCTTCGTACAGGATCTTCTCATAGATCTCGTCGGCGAAAATCACCAGGCCGTGCTTTTCCGCAAGCGCAACAATGCGCTGGAGCGTTTCCTCCGGGTAGACGGCACCGGTGGGATTGTTGGGGTTGATCACCACGATCCCCTTGGTGCGGGGCGTGATCTTGGCTTCCATGTCCTCCAGGTCAGGCTGCCAGCCGGAGTCCTCGTCGCAGAGGTAGTGGACAGGTTTCCCGCCGGCCAGAGCCACGGAGGCGGTCCACAGCGGGTAGTCCGGGGTGGGAATCAGGACTTCGTCGCCCGAATCCAGCAGTGCCATCAGGGACATGGTGATCAGCTCACTGACGCCGTTGCCCAAGTAGATGTCGTCGACATGGATGTTCTGGATGTCGCGGGTCTGGTAGTACTGCGATACGGCGGTGCGTGCGGAAAAAATGCCGCGGGAATCACTGTAGCCCTGCGCATGCGGCAGGTGGCGGATCATGTCCACCAGGATGGCGTCCGGCGCTTCAAAGCCGAACGGAGCCGGGTTGCCGATGTTCAGCTTGAGGATCCGGTGGCCCTCCGCCTCCATCTGCTGGGCGGCCTGCAGGATCGGTCCACGGATGTCATAGAGAACGTTGTGAAGCTTCGTGGACTGCCTGAATTCTGCCATCCCTCAAATATGCCACAGGAAGGATGCATCACTGTTGAGACGTCCACCACACCAGGACGGCGGCTGCCGGACCTTCGCAAGTCCGGCACCCGCCGTCGTAATCACCTGTCAGCCTCCGCCTTAGTGGGGTAGGGGCCGTCCTACTTGACGATGCCCTTTTCCTTGAGCCAGGCAGTCGCTGCCGTCTTGGCATCCTGTTTCTGGCTGCCGCTGACGGAGCGGTTAAGGTTGATCAGGTCATCCGTGGTGAGGACGCTCGACACGGAGTTAAGTGCCTGCTGGGCCTTGTCAGTCATCTTGGACTTGTTGTACAGCGGCAGCACCTGCTGGGCGATGAAGTTGTTCTTGGGGTCGTCCAGCACCACCAGGTCGTTGTCCGCGATGGACGGCGTGGTGGTGTAGATATCGGCCACCTGAACCTGGTCCTCGAGGAGGGCCTTGAGCGTTACCGGGCCGCCGCCGTCGCTGAACGGTTCCAGCTTCTTGGGCACGCAGTTGTAGTTCTTCTTCAGCCCCGGAAGGCCGTACGCGCGCTCGCCGAAGGTGGCCGGGGCCCCCACGACAATGTCGCTGCAGACCTTGGCGAGGTCCTCGATGGACTTCAGCTGGTACTTCTCGGCGGTTGCCTTGGTGACCACCATGGCGTCCTTGTCTTCGGCCTTGGACACGTCCAGTACTCCGAGGCCGTCCGGGAGCTTGCCCGGCAATGCCTTGGCGATGTCGCCTGCCGAGACCTCTTTGGCTTCCTTGTCCACGTACAGCAGCAGGTTGCCGCTGTAGTCCGGCACAACGTCCACGGAACCGTCCTGGACGGCCTTGAAGTAGACCTCGCGGGACCCGATGTTCGGCTTGGTGGTGGCGGTGATTCCGTTCGCATTCAGGGCACCGGCGTACAGTTCGGCGATGATCTGGCTTTCGGGGAAGTCAGCGGACCCCACCACCAGGGAGGTCGCTCCGCCGGATGCGCCGCTGCTGGAGGCAGGCGCGTTCTTCAAGGGATCGGACGATCCTCCACAGGCGGACAGTGCCACTGCCAGGCCAAGCCCGGCGGCCAGGCCGCTGAATGCCCGCCTGCCGAGGCGCTGGGGACGGCTATCTTTCATGACTTACCTCCTTGTACAACAGTCTCCGCAACTACGGGGTCTGTGAGATCAACCGCGGCCTGCTGGCCGTGGTAGGACAGCTTCGAGGCCCCCTGGGTCAGGAACAGCCTCTGGAACAGGGACAGGACGAGGTCGACGGCGATCGCCAGCACTGCGATGAGGAGGGAGCCTCCCAGCATCTGGGGGAAGTCGCTGAGGACAAGTCCGTCGAAGAGGTAGCGGCCCAGGCCCCCCAGGTTGATGTACGCCACCACGGAGACGGTGGCGATGACCTGCAGCACACCGGTCCGGAAGCCGCCGAACATGACGGTGAGCGCATTGGGCAGTTCGGCCCGGAACAGGACCTGCAGTTCGGTCATCCCCATTGCGCGGGCGGCGTCCACGACGTTCCTGTCGACGCTGGAAATACCGGCGTAGGTGCCCGCAAGCAGCGGGGGCACTGTGAGGATCACCAGGGCCCAGATAGGCGGCATCAGCCCGATGCCGGCGAGCAGCACGAACAGGATCAGCAGGCCCAGGGTGGGCAAAGCCCGCAGGGCCCCGGCCAAGGCCACCACCGCCACCCGGCCCCGTCCCGTGTGGCCGACAAACAACCCGACCGGAACGGCGATGGCGGTGGCAATGAGCATGACCAGCCCGGTGTACTGCAGGTGCTCCGCAAGCCGTACGGGAATGCCCATGCTCCCGGACCAGTGGAGCGGATCGGCGAGCCAGGCGAACGTGTCGGAGAAAACGTTGCTCATGCCGCCTCCCCTGCCATGGACGTGGCGGGCTCACCGGCAGGATGCGGTCCGTGGTCCGCTGCATGGTCCCGCCGTCCTCCGGCCCGCTCCCATGGTGTGAGGACGCGTTCCAGCAGAACCAGGATGGCGTCCATCACCAGGGCCAGGACCAGGATGGCGACGATCCCCACCACTACCTCGGTGACGAAGTCGCGCTGCAGGCCGTCGGTGAAAAGCATGCCCAGGTTGCCAACGCCCAGCAGCGCCGCAACGCTGACCAGCGAGATATTGCTGACGGACACGACCCGCAGGCCGGCGAACATGACCGGCAGGGAGAGCGGCAGGTCCACCTGCAGGAACCGGGCCAGGGGCTTGAAGCCCATGGCCTGGGCAGCCTGGCTGACGTCCGCGTCAACGGAATCGAAGGCGTCGAGGGCGGCGCGGACCAGGAGCGCCACGGCGTAGATGGTCAGCGCCACCACCACATTGAGGGGGTCCAGGATCCGGGTGCCCAGGATGGTGGGCAGGATGATGAACAGCGCGAGGGACGGGATGGTGTACAGGAGGGAAGAAGCAGTCAGCACTGCTGAACGCAGCGCTCCGTTCCGCCGCGCCAGCTGCGCCAGCGGGATGGATATCACCAGGCCCAGGACCATGGGTACCAGCGCCAGGACCAGGTGCTGTCCGCCGCGTTCCAGGATCATGCCCGTGTTGGCCAGGAACCATTCCATCAGAGGGCAGCCTGCCGCATCTGGCGCGCTTCCTCGATCAGTGCCAGGACTTCCCCGCCGCGGACCACGCCCAGGACTTTGCCGTCCGGATCCACGGCCACGCCAAGGCCCGACGGCGACGACAAGGCGGCGTCCAGGGCACGCCTGAGGCTTTCTCCCGGGCGGAACAGGGAACCGCCGGGGACGAGTTCGGTTTCGGTACCCGGGGCCGACCAGCCCAGCGGACGCATGTCTCCGTCCACCACCAGCTGCCAGCCTCCGGCTGCGCTGGAGTCCGACTGGTACCCTCCGGCCGAGCGGACAATCGTGGGCACGGTATGGATCGCCACGCCGTCAGCCGCTGTGAACCCCAAGTGGCGGAAGCCGCGGTCCCGGCCGACAAACGATGCCACGAAGTTGTTCGCCGGCGCCCGGAGGATTTCCTCCGGCGTTGCGTACTGCGCCAGTTTGCCGCCGGTGGCAAAAACGGCCACCTTGTCACCGAGAATGGTGGCTTCGTCGATGTCGTGCGTTACGAAAACGATGGTTTTGGCCAGGTCTTTTTGCAGGCGCAGGAGTTCCTGCTGCAGTTCATCGCGGACCACCGGGTCCACGGCGCTGAAGGGCTCATCCATGAGGAGCACGGGCGGGTCAGCGGCGAGTGCGCGGGCCACACCCACGCGCTGCTGCTGGCCGCCGGAGAGCTGTGAGGGGTAGCGCCTGCCCAGGGAGTGCGCCAGGCCCACCACATCCAGGAGTTCCTCCGCCCGCCGGCGGGCATCCGCTTTCGACACGCCGTTCAGCCGGGGAACAGTGGCGATGTTGTCCAGGACCGACCGGTGCGGCAGCAAACCTGCGGACTGCATGACGTAGCCCATGGACCGGCGCAGTTCGGCTGCCGGCACCGAGGTAACATCGCGGCCGTCGACGGTGATGGTGCCGGACGTGGGCTCCACCATCCGGTTGATCATCCTGAGGGATGTTGTTTTTCCGCAGCCTGAAGGGCCAACAAATACGGTGACAGTGCCTTTGGTGATGGACATGGACAATCCGTCAACCGCCGGTTGGCCGCCCGGGTACTGCTTGGTAACGCTCTGGAACTCGATCATCGCCTGGTCCATGGTGCGGACTTACCTGTTCTCTCGGACGGGCTGCTGCCAGCACCGCGATATTGCCATCAGCAAGCTGTTAGTTACGCTAGCCCAAACGGGGCCCGGCTTCACCAGATCGGGCCCTAATCCCCGCAAAAGGAATCCCTACTGTGACCATTCGGCACCCTCCCCCACGCGGATGGGCCACAACCGCACGGACATCGGAACGGCAGGCGCTTAAAGTGGAGGCGTGACCAACTTGGAAGTTTCACCACAGCAGGAAGTCTGCCCGCCCGCCACTGCCGGAGGGACGCCCGGGCCCTGCCTGCAGCTGTGGCCCGAACGCGAGGTTCCGCTGGGCGGGGTCCGGGCCATGAACGTCAAGCGCACGCTGCCCCAGCGGGGACTGCCCACGATCGGGGCCTGGTGCTTCCTGGACAGCTTCGGCCCGGACCGCACGGCCATGTCCGTGCTTCCCCATCCGCATATCGGGCTGCAGACAGTGACGTGGCCGCTGGCGGGGCACATCCGGCACCGTGACAGCGTGGGCAGCGACGTGGTGGTGCGTCCCGGGGAGCTGAACATCATGACCGCAGGGCACGGGGTGTCGCACTCCGAGTTCGCGGTGCTTCCCGCTGGCGGCGGGGAGCTGCCGCTCCAGCGTGGCCTCCAGCTCTGGGTTGCCCTTCCCGACGGGGACCGCCACCGGGAACCTTCGTTCGAGCAGCACCGGGAACTGCCCCGTGCCGCAGGGCACGGCTTCACCGCCACAGTGATGGTGGGTGAACTTGCCGGAGTGCAGTCGCCGGCAACGATGTATTCGCCCATTGTCGGTGCAGAGGTCTCCTGCGAAGGGGAGGCGGTGCTGCCGCTGGACCCCGCCTTTGAGCACGGCATTTTGGTGCTCGACGGCGGCCTGGCGGTGGACGGGCAGGACCTTCCGGCGGGACCGCTGGGCTACCTGGGCACCGGCCGCAGCGAGCTGCGGCTCCAGGCGCAGCCCGGAACGCGGTTCCTGCTCATCGGCGGCGAACCGTTCGGCGAGGAACTGTTGATGTGGTGGAACTTCGTGGGCCGCACGCATGACGAAGTGGAACAGGCCCGGGAAGACTGGGAAGCCCAGGCCGGGCTGCCGGACGACGCAACCGCAGCCTCACGCTATGGACTGGTGCCCGGCCACGGCCCGGATGCCGGGCCGGAAGCCGGACGCATCCCCGCTCCCCCGCTTCCCGGCGTCCGCCTGACGCCCCGGAAGCGCTCCGTCGGCTAGCGCCTTTCGTCAGGCGGGCTCAGCCAGGAGCTGCAGGACGCCGAACACCGGTTCCTGGTCCAGCACCCGGACATCCGTAATTCCCTTGGCTTCAAGGTTCCGGCGGAATGACTCCTGAACGGGTGCCACGTTCATGCCCAGGCCGCCGCCCAGGATCACGGGGCCCTGGATGTCCAGCTGGCCCAGGACCTGCCCGGCAAGATCGGCCAGGTCCTTCCCGGCCTGGTCCAGCAGGGCTCCGCTGTCCCGGTGTCCCGACGCCGCCGCCTCCATGACGTGCCGTGCCTGCTGGGCCCAGAACCGCCGTCCCGTGTCGGGCGAATGGAACAGCGCGATCAGCTTGTTGGGGTGGTCGAGGCCGCATGATGCCAGGAGGGCTGCCGTGAGCTGGTCGATGGGGAGGCCCTGGTTCATCCTTCGCAGGCTGTGCCGTACCGCTTCCCTGCCCAGCCAATAACCGCTGCCTTCATCCCCCAGGAGGTATCCCCACCCGCCGGCCCTGGCCTCGCCGCCGTCGGAATTGCGTCCCCAGGCTGCCGAGCCGGTCCCGGCGATGACCGCCACTCCGGTATTCGCGCGGCCGGCGGCGAGCAGCAGACGGGAATCATGGACAACGGTGACGCTGGCCTCCGGCACCAGCGGCTGGATCAGGGCAGCCAGTGCGGCGGCGTCCTCGTCGGTATCGATCCCGCCGGACCCCGCGTACACCCTGTCCACGCGGCCCCCGCCGATCCTCGCGAAAAGATCTGCCAGGTTGTGGGCGGCCTGCTCCCGGGTGACGTTCTGGACGTTGGAACTCCCTGACGAGTCGTCGGCAACCGGCAGGCCGTCCTCAAAACGAACACCATGGGTCTTGGTGCCGCCGATATCCAGCCCGATCGTGACCCCCTCCAGTGCATCGGACGGCGGGTCTGCCGGTTGGTGGACGGGGCTGGCGGAGGGGTTCTGCGTGTTGGTCACGTCACAAGGGTACTTGGGGGTGGTGGGACGGACGCACGCATCCTCCGACCGCCCCTTCTGCAGCTGCATCCCGTCAGAAGGCCTGCCCGCGCCCGGTGGCTGGCAGCCGGCGGTCAGGCACCTGCCTTCCTGGCCAGCCCCGCGACCAGGGCCGGCCCCTGGCCCACCACCAGTTCCCGGAACAGCCGGGCGGGAAGGGGCTCGCTTTCGGGGTTCCGCCGCCGCCAGCTGACGCCGACTTCCCGGAATGCCAGCGGGGAGTCCAGCCGCACTTCCACCCACCCCAGGTCCCCCGTTTCGGGGCGGAGGGTCCGCCCCGGCGCGTCACCCCCGGGTGGCAGGATGCTGACGCCGAGGCCCGCCGAAACCAGGCCGCGCACCGTATGCGAATCCTGGCTTTCGAAGGCGATCCGGGGCCGGTACCCCGCCTCACGGAACAAGGAGTCAGTCAAGGACCGCAACCCGTATCCGGGACCGAGCGCAACGAACGGCTCGCCCCGGATGTCTGCCACCCGGGCCGACTGCCGCCGCGCAAGGGGGTGGGCATGATGCACCACCAGCCGGAGCGGCTCACGGTAGAGGGGCGCCGAATCGAGGTTCCTGCCGGCTGGAGCCACCGGCGCCGTCAGGGCCAGGTCCGCTTCTCCCGCAGCCAGTTCATCCAGGCACTGGCTGCGGGCGCCCTGGCTGAGCCGGAACCCGGCGCCGGGGTGGCGGGCGCGGAAGGCACTGATGAGCAGGGGCAGGGTGGCCTCGCCGAAGGTGTGCTGGAACGTCACGGAAACAGAGCCCCGGACCACCTCGGATTCGTTGCGGACCACATCCAGCCCGGCCTGGAACTCCGCGAGCGCCTGCTCAATGTAGGGCAGCAGGATGCGCGCAGCAGGCGTCAGGCGGACACCGCGGCCGTCCCTGACCACAAGTTCGGTACCGACAGCGGCGCTTGCCCGTGCTAGCGCCCTGCTCACCGAAGATTGGGGTACTCCCAGGATTTCCGCGGTCTCCGTGACGTGCTCGGTGCGGCCCAGCTCGGCCAGCACCGGCAGGAGGGGCAGCAACTGCGCCAGCTGTCTCCGGCCCGGTTCCATGCGCCGCCCCTCCCGGTAACCAATCCGATCCTGCTATTACTTTGCCACGAAAGATGCATTGGAGGCATTTATTTGCAACGGCTACGCTGGCTTGATGCCACAGAGTCGCAGCGCCGGCGTCGACGAGAACCGAAACTGGAACGGCCATGTGAAGGGATCCAGGGCGTATGGTCGGATCCTCGCCGGCCTGTCCTGCGCCGGGGTGGCGACGTTTGCCCAGCTCTATTCCACACAGGCGGTCCTTCCCCTCCTGGCGGCCGACCTGCACATCACGGCGGCGGAGGCGGCACTCACCATATCCCTGGCGACCGTCGGCCTGGCTGCCACCGTGATCCCCTGGTCCTTCCTGGCGGACAGGATCGGCCGGGTCAAGGCCATGATGTGGGGCATCACCGCTGCCACAGTCCTGGGACTCTTGGTGCCGTTGTCCGCCAACTTCGCCATGCTGCTGGTCCTGCGGCTGCTGGAGGGCATGGCCCTGGGCGGTATACCTGCCATCGCCATTGCCTACCTCAACGAGGAAGTCAGCAAGGCGCATGCGGCCCTTGCAGCCGGAAGCTACGTCGCTGGCACCACCCTGGGAGGACTGTCCGGACGGCTCGTGGCCGGCCCGGCTGGGGAAGTGTGGGGCTGGCGGTCGGCGGCCCTGGCCGTTTCCCTGCTGGCGACCGTTGCCGCCGTCGTGTTCCTTGTCCTGGTGCCCCGGGCCCGGGGGTTTGTGCCGGCCCCGGCTGCAGGGCTCCGCAACGCCCTGCGGACACTTGCCGGCCACCTGCGCAATGTCCGGCTGCTGGCCCTGTACGCCCAGGCCTTCCTGATGATGGGCGGGTTCGTGGCCGTCTACAACTATCTGGGCTTCCGGCTGTCCGCAGTCCCGTTCGGACTGCCGGCCACGGTGATCAGCCTGATTTTCCTGGCCTACCTATCCGGAACGTTTTCCTCCCGGTGGGCGGCAGGCATGACGGCCAGGTACGGGCGCCGGAATGTCCTCCTGGCCGGGCTCGGCCTCGCCCTGGCCGGACTGGCACTCACCCTCACCCCGTCGCTGGTGCTGATCCTGGCCGGGCTGGTGGTGTTCACTGGAGGCTTCTTCGCCGCCCACAGCATCGGCTCAGGCTGGACGGGTGCCATAGCGAGCACCGGCCGTGCGCAAGCCGCCTCGCTGTACAACCTGGCCTACTACCTGGGCTCCAGCCTGCTGGGCTGGGCCGGCGGCCTGGTGTTCCAGGCGTGGGGCTGGACGGCACTCGCCGGAGCCGTCATGGCCCTGGCGTGCCTAACGGCCGCTACTGTCGCCGTCGTCCATCCCCGGCAAGGCGCCCCCGCCTGAGACCGGGGCTTCGAATTAAGCGTCCGCCGGGGACTGCAGGATGGTGCGGATGTTCGGCAGTCCCTGCGCTGGAAGCACCGGTTGCGGCGATTCTGCGGTCTAGGATGAACTGAGGAACGCGTGGAAGGAACCGCAGTGAGTACGAATCCCAGGAACATCCGGGCCGGGGCGCACCTTGAACCACTGGATGCCATTGATGAGCGGCTCCTGGCGGCCCTGGTGGCAGACGCCAGGATTTCCAACAAGCAGCTCGCCGAAATGGTGGGGATCGCACCGTCCACGGCCCTCATGCGGACGCGTGCGTTGTCGGAACGCGGCATTGTGCAGGGCTACGAGGCCAAGCTCAGCCTGTCCGCCATCGGCAGGTCTGTGCAGGCGCTGGTGGCGGTCCGGCTCCGGGCCCACGACCGGGACCAGATCGACCGCTTCACGGCCCGCGTGCCGCATTTGCCGGCCGTGCTTTCGACATTCCATACCTCAGGTTCCGTGGACTACCTGCTGCACATCGCCGTCGGAAGCACCGAGGACCTGCGTGACTGGGTGCTGGACAACCTGGCCACCGACCCCGTGGTGGGGCACACCGAAACCACGCTCGTCTTCGAACACATCCAGGGCAACCACGGACCGCTTCCCGAGTAGCCCAGCCACGGTCTACCCGCCTTAGGCGGACGGGTGTGCCGAGCTTTTGATGGACGTGGCGAGTGTGGCGGCCGACAGGAGCAGCGCCGCCGAGCCGCACAGCAGGACGAAGCCCTGCACGGCTTCCGCCATTCCGAACACGGCGCTGGCCCAGCCCAGGCCCAGGACCGGAACGGCGCTCCCCAGGTAGGTGATGACGTACACGGTGCTGATGATCTGTGCGTGGCGTGCCGGCTCCACCTTGCCCGCCACCTCGTTGAAGACCGTCCGGAATGCGGGCCCCTGCCCCAGGCCGGCGGTGACGGCGGCGCCGACCAGCAGGAGCGGGCTGTGCCAGGCACCTGCGGCGCCCAGCAACATCACGGAAACGCCCAGGACGGCCAGCCCCGCAGGTACGGTCAGGCGCCCGCGCACGCTCACCAGCTGGCTCAGGGCTGACGCCGCCAGCGGGAGGCCCGCCAGCACGCCGATGAGCGGACGGGAATCGGTGCCCAGGACCTGCGCGAAGTAGCCGGGGGCCAGCGAAAGCGAGAAACCGAACACGGCGAAACTCAGGAATCCGACGCCGGACGCCAGCCAGAAAGCGCCCCTCGCCTGGCTGGACACGGAGGGGCGGCGCGGGGCAAGGACGTGGAGCGGCCGGGAGACGGACGGAACCATGATCGCGGGTCGGGCGCGGATCAAGTACAGGGGCACCAGGAGACCGGCAAGCAGCAGCGAATGGACCACGTACGGCGCCGTGGTGGCACCGGGAAGCAGCGACAGCAGCCCGCCGATGGCCGGCCCGGCAGCAACTCCCCCCGAGGACGCCAGCAGGGTGAAGCGTGACGCCCACTCCGGCCGGGAGGGCAGCAGTTCGCGAAGTGCGGCAGCGCTGGCTCCCGTGGCGAGGGCGACCGCCATTCCCTGCAGCGCCCGGCCCAGGCAGAGGGAGGCCAATGTTGCTGCCTCGGCGAAGATCCAGCCGCCCGCCAACCCGGTCAGGACGGCGACCAGGAGGGCCGCCCGGCGGCCGATGTGGTCGGACCAGTGGCCGGCCAGCAGGAGTGTCCCCACCAAGGCCAGGACATAGCTGGCGAAAGCTGCTGTCACTTCGAGGCTGGACAATCCCAGGTTGGCCTGAAGCAGCGGGTACAGCGGCGTGGCAAGGTTGGCGCCCACCAGGAGCATGAAGATGACCGTCCCGGAAATTACAAGCCGCGCCCTGGTGGACGCGTTCCACCCGCTGGGCGCAGCCGTTGCCGGGCGCATGCGCAGTTCGCTGAAGACCGTCAAATGTGCCGCCTTAGGATTGCCGCGGCAGGTGGTCCTTGTGGGAGCCCGGCGCGGATACAACTGTGATGGTTCAAGAATGCGGCACGTCTGCGCTATCGATCGCTTTCCACATAGATAATTGAGCAAAAGCATCAATTTTTGATGGGCAACATGATGGAGAGTGACGATCATGAATAAGTTGGACCCCACGGACCTGAAGATCCTGCTGGCCCTTATCAGGGATCCCCGTATCCAGATTGGCGAGCTCAGCGAGGCCCTGGGCATTGCGAGGAATACGGCGCAATCGCGTGTCCGGCGTCTGTTGCGTGCCGGAGTGCTGCGTCCCGGCGGCCGGGAGGTCGACCTGGAGGCGGTCGGGTATGACGTGGTGGCCTTCGTGACCATCGAGGTTTCACACCGCGAGCTCGACGGCGTCGTGGCGGCGCTGCGGCTCATCCCCCAGGTCCTGGAAGTCCATGAGATCTCCGGCCGCGGCGACGTCTGGTGCCGGGTGGTTGCCACGGACACCCATAACCTCCAGTCCTCCCTGCGGCAGGTCTTGAGGATCAAGGGCGTCATCCGGACCGAGACCGTGCTGGCCCTGCACACCCATATCCCCTACCGGACCGAGCCCCTCATCAGCGGCCTCAGCAGTGCTGCTCCGACGGCTAGGATTTCCTGAATGACCATCATCGATAACGCCGTCTACGTCAACGGCGTCCGGCACGCCGAGCCGGAGAGCCTGGAACAGACCTTTGAGACCCTGGCGGAGCACGGCGGCATGGCGTGGATCGGGCTTTACCGGCCAACCGCTGAGGAAATGGCTGCCGTGGCCAGCGAGTTCGGGCTCCATGCCCTTGCAGTGGAAGATGCCGTCTCTGCCCACCAGCGGCCAAAGCTGGAGCGTTACGATGACAACCTGTTCACCGTCCTCCGGCCTGCCCGGTACATGGATGCGGACGAAACCGTCGAGTTCGGCGAACTCCACGTCTTCACGGGCAGGAATTTCGTGGTGACGGTACGGCATGCCGAGACGGCGGGCGTGGCCCGGGTGCGGCAGCGGCTGGAGGCACGGCCGGACCTTCTCAAACATGGGCCCGAAGCCGTGCTATATGCGCTGCTGGACCGGGTGGTGGATGACTACGCGCCCGTGGTGGCCGGTCTTGAGAACGACATTGACGAAATTGAGGACCAGCTGTTCAGCGGCGATTCCTCCGTGTCGCGCCGCATCTACGAACTGGCACGGGAAGTCATCCAGTTCCAGCGCGCGATCCACCCACTGCCGGAGATGCTGGACCAGCTGAAGCGGGGATTCGAGAAGTACCAGGTGGAAACGGAACTGCAGCACAGCCTGCGTGACGTGGAGGACCATGTTGAGCGGGTGATCTCCCGGGCGGATTCATTCCGAGACCTGCTGCAGAACGCGCTCACGCTGGACGGCACGCTGACCGCAAACCGTCAAAATGAAGCCAGCGCCGAGCAGAACGAGCAGGTCAAGAAGATCTCTTCGTGGGCGGCGATCCTGTTCGCACCGTCATTCGTGGCCGGCATCTACGGGATGAACTTCGACAACATGCCCGAACTCCACTGGCTGTTCGGGTATCCGTTCGCGCTGCTCCTCATGGTGGCTGCCGGAGCCTTGATGTACGGCATCTTCAAGAAGAAGGGCTGGCTGTAGGCTCCGCCGGGAGGCGTGAAGGACCGGGGCCTATCGAGGCATGAAGCCGAACGCCCGCCGGGTTCACGACGAGCGGTCCGGCAGGCGCGGTTTTGGTCAGGCGTTGGTTCTGCGCTTCAGCCAGCCCCAGACGCCCGTGGCGACAAAGAGGACCAGGCCAATAATGGCGAGCCAGATAAGACCCTTCACAACAAAGCCAACGATGGACAGGATGAGCCAGATGACAAGAAGTCCGATGATGATTCCCATGGGCCCACTCTAGGCCCCACCCGGTTGACAAGACGGAGGCTGCCGCTGCGTTTTGCCGGAAGATATTCCTGTTCCACGCTCCAACGCGGTTTGCCCCCCTTAGCGCTGCTGCCCGGGCTCAAGCAGCGGAGACCACGCCTGCGGTGCCGTCCACCACCACCATCTGCCCATCCACCAGGGTCCTTGTACCGGAACCCGTGCCCATGACGGCAGGGATGCCGTACTCCCGGGCAACAATGGCCGCGTGGGAACCGAGACCGCCGAGGTCCACCACCACGGCGGCAGCCCGCTGGAACAACGGGGTCCAGGATGGATTGGTATACGGGCAAACGAGGATCTCGCCGCTGCACAGCAAGCCAAACTCATCCGGGCCGCGGATGATGCGCACTGCTCCCTTGGCCTGGCCGCGGCTGGCCGGGGTGCCGGTCACCAGGGCGCCTTTTGTACCTTTGGGCCTGGGAAACAAGGTACTGGGCTCGAGCAGCGGAATTCCCTCCAGCTCTCTCCGCTTGGCTGCCCTGGCCCCCACTGTCCGGCGGTACCTTTCCCTGTCGGCTGGGGGAAGCGCGTCGCCGTCCTCAATCCCGTCCAGCTCTTCGAAGCGCAGGTGGTAAACGTCTGCCGGCCCGGCCAGGACCCCTGCCTGCGTGAGGCGCCTGCCGAGGTCCAGCAGTGACCGGCGCAGCGGCGGAAGGACCATGGTGGCATAGAAGTGGCTGTCTTCCCGGAATGCCATGCCCGCCTTTGCGGACTCGATAGCGGCCATCACCCGCCGGCGCAGCCAGCGGACCCGCATGGCCGGATGCCGCATCAGGTCTTCAAGTGCATCACCGGTCTGGTCGGGTGCCGCGGGCCGTTGGCCGGTCATGGATTTCACCAGTCCCAGCACGACCTCCGGGGCATCGGACCAGGTTGGCGAACTGCTGAGGACCACGCTTACGGTCTCGCGGTGGCCATATTCTGCGAGGAACTCCTTGAATGCCGCGTCAAAGTCTGCGAACTCCTCCCGCTGCGTCAGGGTGGCCAGCAGTTCGTCCCGGTTCAGGCGGGTGAAGTTTCCAGCCAGGTCCGGATTGGACCGGACCTGGGCGGCCAGCTCTTCAAGTGCTTTGTTGGCCTGGCTGGTGCGGGTTTGCGCGCCCGCGATCAGCGCCGGGGCAAGCCTGCGCCTGCCCAGCAGCAGAAGCATCAACCGCAACTTCAGCTGGGAGAGAAGCACCCCGGGAAGGTAGGAGATCCTGAGTTCCGTGATCCCGCGCATGGTGGCGAAGGCCTCTTCCGCGTGGGAAACCACGCCCTTCCAGGGCAAAGAACGGGGTTCCTGCCTGTTGAGCCGGTCGACGTCAGCAAGGAAAGCGCTGAACCGGGGGTCGCCTTTCCACCGGGCCGGGTTATAGCGTTTGGCCCGCCGGACCAGTGAATACGGCGCGGCCAGCGTACGAAACGTGGGCCTGGGTACCGGCGGCACCAGCCGAACCACCACCCCATCCTCTTCCGGCAACAGGTTCTGCAGTGGCGGGAACGCAATGCCGACGCTGCCGGCCATGCCGTGGAGCATGGCAAGGATTCCGCGCTGCATCCAGCCGGACACATCGAGGGGATAGGGACGGACCTGGAACATCTCCAGGAAGAACGGACCTACCAGCCGTTGGAATCGGTTGAGCGGCATTGGCTGCGGCGGAAGGGCCGTTATGGGCCTGGCCTGCACGAGGCAGACATGCCCGCGGGCTATTGCCCACTCCACGTCCTGCGGGCAGCCGAAATGGTCTTGTGCCCGAACGGCCAACCGCACCAGCTCCGCCAACTGCTCCTGGCTGAGTCCCGGCCTGGACTGCGCCGTCCCGCTGGCCGTTGCCTCCACGCCGTCCATCCCGTCGCCGCCGGGGCTGAAGGAGCGTAATGCGCCGGTTGGGTCCAGGACATAACGGTCGGGAGTGACCTCACCCGAAACGACTGCCTCCCCCAGGCCCCGCCCGGCATCGATGACAACCTCGTGGCGTTCCCCTGTCACCGGATTGGCGCTGAACATGACGCCGGCCATATCTGCCTGGACCATCTCTTGCACCACGACGGCCATGGCCACGCCCGCGGGGTCGATGCCCTGGCGCCGCCGGTACGAGATGGCGCGTTCCGTCCACAGGGAGGCCCAGCAATCAACCACAGCCTGCATCACGGCGCTCTCGCCAACAACATTGAGGTACGTGTCCTGCTGGCCCGCGAACGCTGCGCCCGGCAGGTCTTCCGCCGTGGCACTGGAACGCACCGCCACGGGGCCACTGCCAAGTGCAGCGTATGCGGCGGCGATATCTCCGCGGAGCTGTCCGGGGATCCTGGTTGCACTGAACAGGTGCCGCATCTCAGATCCGGGCGCATCGGCCTCAACCAATGCCGCCAATGACTCACCCACGCCAGATTCCCCCAGCACTGCACGGTAGGCCGCCGTCGTCACGACAAACCCCGGCGGAACCGGGAAACCTGCCCGCACCAGTTCGCCGAGGTTGGCGCCCTTGCCGCCGGCCAGGCCGCGGTCGCGGACCCCGAATTCCGCCAGGTTGCCTACGGTCTTACCGTCCATCCGGGCTCCTGACGTTTCCCGTCCAATACTTCCTTCAAGCTAGGCCTTGGAGCGTCGGCACACAACAGGAGGTATGAGAGCAGATGCTGCCAGGGCGGGACGCCAACGCGCTGGGACGATTACGGAGCCATTGAATGCCTCCCCCACACCTGGACGCGATGCTGAAATAGGGGGTTAGAACGGGTATCGGCAACCCTTATGGGGCGCTGCGCGGGGGCGTATTTTGGGGCTCACGGGTCAGGCTCTTTGAATTGAATCGCAGGCTTCCATGTCGACCCAGGAAAGCACCAATAGTTTAGTCCGGCATTCCCGAAGATACATTCTGGCCGGTCTTTTTTGCACCGGATTGCTGGGCATGCCGCAAATTCCCGAACATGCGGCTCGCAGCGACGACTCGGGTTTCGTACCCGTTTCGCAACACGGGCCGGAAATCTTGCCCGACACTGCCTGGAGCCAGATTCCACTGGAATCACGCGAGCTCTGGAAGTTCCGGCTCACCAGGACCCGTTGAAGGCTTTCGGCGAGCAACTGCTTGGGGTCGCCACCCCTCTGCGGAGGAACCGGCCCGCTCCCCCGGACCGCCTGCCGTTCGGCGCTTTCCTCATGGGAGGCAGGGAGAGCCTGGGCTGACATCCGTGGAGGATACCGATAAAGGCATCTTTTCTCCGGCATTCGATACGAGAGTCTCTGCCATTTCCTCCGGGGCCGCCGATGGGCAGGCACAGGAAAGCCCCGGACCAGCGGGGTCCGGGGCTTCGGGGCTTCGGGAGCTGCTTACCGTTCGATGGTGACGCAGAGGTTCATGTGGATGTTCTCGCGGGCGAGACGGTCCTCCAGATAGCGGGCGAGGCTTGCATCGGTTGCGGTGTGCGGGCCCTTCGGGACGGCTCCGCGGAACACTGCCTGGTCGTTCGTTGACCTGAGTACGTCCAGCGGCGTCGAGCCGAGATGTCCGTGGCTCATCCGCTCAATGTCGGTGCGGAAGGTGCGGCCGTTGTCGGCCCGGACGGAGGCGTGCATGGTGAATGGGATAAAAGCTATGGGCAAGAGGATCCTTTCGAGGGAGGCAGCCAGTCGTCGACGCCTCAATAGGAACAAGGCGAAATGCGGCCCTGGTATTCCCTCCCGGCTCCAAAGGCGGGTCCGCTTGCGGGAAATCCTGCGTGAGACGGAGCCCGGCAACGCGGCAAGGTCTGGCATTCACGTGGGCTGACCGGCGCGGCGCGGATCTGCACAGTGGGCTCGCAAGATAGAACAGTGGAGGGGATGCTTCCGCGCCCCCTCCACTGTTGGCCTACCGGGCATGTTCTTCTGACCCGCCGTACACATGTGAGTCATGACGTTCTCCCGCTCCCGCCTGGCCCTCCTCGCCGCCGCACTGATCGCCGCCCTGGTTGTCGTCGGCTTCCTCTACACCAACGCGCAGAAGCACCGGTCCGCAGCACCCGGACCTAACGCCTCATCCGCCCCGGCGGCGCAGGGTGATGACGAGGACAGCACCGAGGGCGAGGACACTGCCGACGGATCAGCCCCCACCGTCCAGGCAATCCCCGCAGGCCCGCTGCCCGGCAACGCCACCGCCGTGAAGACCGTTCACTCTCCCAACAGTGTCGCCATCGACCTGAGCCTGGCCCCCGGCCAGTGCAAGGCACGCACCATTGATGCTGCCGCAGGAGCTGTACCTGCCGGACCCGGCCTGCACCCCCGGTGCCGTGGACCCGGCCGTCACCCAGGACAACTTGGCCTCCACCATCTGCAAGTCCGGCTACACCACCACGGTGCGCGCACCCGCTTCGGACACCGATAAGACCAAGGCACTGAGCCTGACCCAGTACGGCCAGACCCGCGCTTCGACGACCGAGTATGACCATCTGATCTCGCTCCAGCTGGGCGGCACAAACGCCGTCTCCAACCTCTGGCCCGAACCCAACCGTGCCGGAGCACCCGGCACCACCAACCCCAAGGACGCGATCGAGACCCGGCTGAACAAGGCCGTCTGCGCCCACAAGGTCACCCTCGCCGCCGCCCAGAAGGCGATCGCCACCAACTGGGTCACCGCCGAAAAGGACGTCGGCCTCTAGGCACCGCCGCACCCTGCGACGCTGCCCCGCCTCTTCCAGCGGGGCGGTGTTGTCGTTTCAGCAGGCCCTGACCAGCCTTTTTGTGAGGATCACGGCCAGCGATGGGCGCCGCGAGTTTGACGGCCGCCGAAAGGAAGGAGGCGGCGTTCGGGTTGAAGTGGGAAGTGCCGGCGAAGCAGGTGATGCGCTTGGCCTGCCGATTGTCCTTGGCGAGCCGGATCCCGCCTGCTGGGCGTAGGTGGCCAGGCCGACGTTCCGGCGACCGCAGCTTTCATGCCGCGGCTGGTGCGGTCCCCGCCAAGCCCACTGTGCAACCGGTGCAAGAAGCGTCCCCTAAAGTAAGCAGGGTGACCACTCGCCTCAGCCCCTCCGAAGCCTGGCAGCGACTGTCTGAAGGAAACGCCCGGTTCGTTTCCGGAGACGCGCGGCACCCGAATCAGGGGGCATCCCGGCGCCACCAACTCGTAAGCAACCAGAACCCCTTCGCGGTCATCTTCGGCTGCTCCGATTCACGTCTCGCCGCCGAGATCATCTTCGACCTCGGGCTTGGAGATGCCTTCGTGGTGCGCACGGCCGGCCACGTGCTCGACGACGCCGTTCTCGGGTCCCTGGAGTACAGCGTTTCTGTCCTTCACGTCCCATTGATCGTCGTCCTCGGACACGACAACTGCGGAGCCGTCACCGCGACCAAGGAAGCCCTGGAAACCGGGGAGATGCCCCAGCGCTTCATCCGTGACCTGGTCGAACGCATCACTCCGTCGGTGCTCACGTCCCTGCGGGACGGCAGGACCGAGATCAACGACATGGTCGTCGACCATGCCAAGCTGACAGCGGAGCGGCTGCTGGAAAGCTCCCCGGTGATCGCCGCGGCCGTGCATGACTCCTCCACCGCGGTGGTGGGAGTCGCCTACAGGCTCGAAGAGGGACGGGCCCAGCTCGTATCGGATTCAGGCCTCTCGTAAGCCCTTCCCAGCGGTGCGGGACCGAACCGGTTCAGAACGAAGCGAAGCGCTCAACCCGCGGACGCAGAAGAGCCCCGCCGCACCGTGAGGCGTGACGGGGCTTCCAGGCCCTTGCAGGGTCCTAGTCCACGATGTCTTCCTCAAGGCATCGTCAGGGGACCAAATCCCCTGCAAAATGTGGAGCTAAGGAGATTCGAACTCCTGACCTCTTCGATGCGAACGAAGCGCTCTACCAACTGAGCTATAGCCCCCGATATTGGCCGTTCCTACGGGAAACACCCGCTGGTGCGGAACCGGTGTCCCTAGGCTACAAATAATCCCCGCACAACGCCAAATTGCGCCGCGTGTTTGCGCCTTCTGGACGTTCGCGCCTAAGTCCGTGTGCCGCCGTCGGACCTTATGCCCGGCGGCGCTGCAGCACGTCGTCCAGGTTGCTCAGGGCCTTCTGGGCTTTGGACAGCTGCTGGGCTTCCGCTGCAGCCGCCGCCTCCGCCGGTGCAGTGGCCCCCTTCTTCAGCGAGGGTTTGCCAACCGCTTTCGGCGCCTCGGGAAGTTCCAGCGGCTCCGGGTCGGGACGTTCAGCCTTGGCTGCTTCCACGTAGACGGGCTTGGGGACTTCGACTGGCTCCCAGGGGGTGCCGGACGCTGCCGCAGCAGCACTCGTGTCGCCCGCAGCAACAGCGACGGCGAGGGCTGCTTCACGCAGTTCCACGGCAGTCAGCGGCTTGACCTTGGCCTGCCCTGCCTCGGCGTCGAAGAGCGGGCTTTCCGACCGGGCCGGTGCTGCCTCGGGTTTGGGCGGAACGGCGACGGCTGTGTCACGTCGGGGTGCCGGCGCGCTCATGGCGGAACGGAATGCCGCATTGACCTTTGCTTTGCGGTCCCGGACCGCGAGCCAGCGCAGCAGTGCCACGGACGCGACGGTCAACAGGGTGCACGTGAGCGGAAGGGGGGCTGAACCGACGCCGAAGGGCAGCAGCACACCGGAGATGAAAGCGGTGAGAAGGGACAACAGCCCCACCAGCGCCAGGGCGGTCCGGCCGTAACGGATGCGGAGTTTTGCCGGAGCCGGCGTGCTTGCAGTTCCGGCAGCGGGTCCTGCACTCTTCCTGGGTTCCATGGCTTTCTCCTGCTGGGCGGCGACGTTCAGTACCAGGCCGGCGGGCGGGTCCGGCCTCTCATCGGCGGGGGCGTCTGCCAGGAAGTCGACGGCGGGCTGGAACTGCTGCCGACGGTTCCGGAGGACGTAAGGGGCAACCCATACAATCCAGAGCGCGACGGCAACCACGAGGATCACTGAGCTGCTAAGGGGGAAGTCCACACTCAAAACCGTATGAGCATCATGCCTGCTCAGGCCGCATTACCAAGGGTGTGTCGTGCCCCCGGAGGCAAACGGCGGGTTTTGTGAACGGCGTGATGCCAACCATGGGCCCAGGAGGCCTTCCGGGACCTCTTCCGATGTAAGGGCGAAGGAGCGGTGGTCCGCCCATTCACCGTTGATGTGCAGGAACCGCGGCCGGTACCCTTCGTCCCGGAATCCCAGCTTTTCCACCACCCGGAGGCTCGGCCCGTTCTCTGGCCGGATGTTGATTTCCATCCGGTGCAGGCCGAGGGTCCGGAAGCAGTGGTCCGTCACCAGGGCCACGGAGGTGGGGGCGATCCCCCGCCCGGCACGCGCCTGGTCCACCCAATACCCGAGGGTGGCCATCATGGCTGAACCCCAGACAATCGAGGACACCGTCAGCTGCCCCACGATCGCGGGGCTCCTGAGGCCCGGCGTCCACTCGGTGATCAGAAACGGAAGCGCCGTGGCCTGGGCGGCCTGCATCTTCAGTGACCGCACCATGTGCCGGTAATCGGGCAGCCCGCCGCCCGGATCCGGGTTGGAGGCCTCCCATGGCGCCAGCCACTCACTGTTCCGCGACCGGACCTCCGTCCACTCCTTCTTGTCCCGGTAACGGATAGGCCGCAGGACCAGGTCGCCGCATTCCAGGGTGACCGGCCAAATGGGACCGCTCTGCATGGCGTTACCGGGAGAGGCCGGCGGTGAAGCCCGGCAGCCATTCCCGCAGGCCGGGACCCAGGTCTTCGCTGTCGATGGCGAGTTGGACGCAGGCTTTGAGGTAGCTGAGCTTGTCTCCTGTGTCGTAGCGGCGGCCGCGGAACACAACCCCGTACACGCCGTGGCCCTCGGCGTCGCCGGATGCCAGTTCCTGCAGGGCGTCCGTCAACTGGATTTCGCCGCCGCGTCCGGGCTCGGTGTGCTCGAGGACGTCGAAGACGGCGGGGTGCAGGACGTAGCGCCCGATCAGGGCCAGATTGGAGGGCGCTTCCTCCTGCGAAGGTTTTTCGACGAGCCGGTTGACGCGGACGTAGTCCTCGCCGTCAATCGCCTGGACATCGGCGCAGCCGTAGGCGCTGATCTGCGCGGGTTCAACTTCAATGAGCGCGACGACGGAGCCTCCGGTTTTGGCCTGCACGTCAATCATGGTGCTGAGCAGTTCGTCGCGGGCATCAATGAGGTCATCCCCCAGCAGGACCGCGAAGGCTTCTTTGCCCACGTGCTGCTTTGCCCGGAGCACGGCGTGGCCCAGGCCATGCGGGTCGCCCTGCCGGACGTAGTGGATGTCGCCCAGCTGGCTTGCCGCCTGGATGGCTGCAAGCTTCTCCGTGTCCCCCTTGTCCTCAAGGGTCGATTCAAGGGAAGGCACCCGGTCGAAGTGGTCTTCCAGGGCGCGTTTGTTACGCCCGGTAATCATCAGTACGTCATTGAGGCCCACATGGACGGCTTCCTCCACCACATACTGGATGGCAGGCTTGTCCACGACAGGGAGCATTTCCTTGGGCATCGCCTTGGTGGCAGGCAGGAACCTGGTGCCCAGGCCCGCTGCGGGAATGACGGCTTTGCGGACTCTGGGGTTACTGGTGTTCACCGGTCTAATCTAGCGTCAGTCAGGCATTTCAGTAACCACCGGCGCGGCGGCCCCGCGCCCGGACCGCGAAGGTGCGGTATCAAGGGCCATCCAGGAAGGACACCATGCTTCAGGAGACAAACGCAGTCAAGGACGATATCCGCGCTGCCCACCGGCAGCGGCGGGCAGGCTTCTCCGCGGAGCAGCTGGAGGCCGCGGGTTCGGCCCTGGCCGTCCACGGGGCAGCCTGGGCAGGAACGGTCACCGGCGGCAGCCCGGGAACCGCCTGCGTGTACCTTGGCGTGGGACAGGAACCGCCCACCTTGCCATTGATTGCTGCGTTGCACCGAAGCGGCCACAGCGTGCTGCTCCCCGTCTGCGAACCGGGGCGGGAACTGAGCTGGGTGTACTGGACCCCGGAGACCGCATTCGAGCGCAGCAAATATGCGCCGATCCTGGAACCGGCGGGGGTCCGGCACGGCCCCGAGACGGCCGGGGGTGCGGCGGTGCTTTTTATTCCGGCCACCGCCGTGGACCTCGCCGGCAACAGGATTGGCCAGGGCGGCGGCTACTACGACAAATTCCTGGGGCATCTTGCTACGGCAGGGAAGGAAATTCCGCTCGCCGCCGTTATATACGACGAAGAATTGCTGCCCGCCGGCCGGATTCCTGCAGAGGAGTTCGACCGGCCGGTCCCGGCGGTGCTCATGCCCTCCGGATACCGGTCCCTGGCGCGCGGCGCCTGAGCCACGGAAGTGCCGGACCCAGGTGATAGAATTAGCACTCAGGCCCTGCGACTGCTAATGGTTTACCAGTTGGCAGCACGGGACCTCTCGTTTGCCCAAGAGGAGGAGCACCAGTGCCTACATATGCTTACGCCTGCAAGGATTGCGGCCACGCCTTCGACATCGTCCAGTCGTTCTCGGACAGCAGCCTGACGGCCTGCCCCGAATGCGGCGGAACGCTGCGCAAGAAGTTCAACAGCGTCGGCGTCGTCTTCAAGGGCTCGGGCTTCTACCGCACTGATTCCCGCGACTCCAAGGGCAGCTCCGTCTCCCCCGCACCTTCCGCGGCTCCGGCTGCACCGGCGCCAGCCCCTGCCGCTTCCGCGCCGGCAGCTGCCGCCAGCTAGGACTGCCGCGCCACGACGACGGCGGCCCGCGCCTCCCAGCGCCCGGCCGCCTTTGTCCACATAGGCCCACTTCAGGCTCCCCGGCGTGCCGGCCCGCCCCATAGCGTGGGCGCATGCCGATACTTTCCCGCCGTCACCGCCACGGCCCCGGGTGGCCCACGGGTACCCCTCACCCGGGACGCCGTCCGGGATACCGTCCCTTCCGCTCCCGGTTTGCCGGCTGGCTGAGCCGCAACCGCCGCCTCGCTGCAGCGTTGCTGTTCTGCGCCGCGGCCGCCATCACGGTGCAGCAGCTTACTCCAGCACCGGTATCCACCGTCACGGCCCTTGCCGCTGCCAGGGATCTTCCCGCCGGCACCGCGATGACGCCAACAGACTTCGCCCGTGTCCAGGTGCCGCCCGGGATGATGGCTGCAGGATTCCTCCGGGACGACGCAGCTGCCGCCGGGAAGCAGCTTGCTGCCCCGATGCGCAAAGGCCAGCTCCTCACCGATGCCCAGCTCCTGGGTCCCGGGCTCCTGGCCGGGACGCCTCCCGGCTCAGCCGCCGTTCCCCTGCGCATGGCGGATGCGTCGTCCATCCAGCTGGTCTCCCCCGGCCAGTTGGTCAATGTGGTGCTGACATCCGCCAACGGGTTCGACCAGCAGGGTCCATCCGAGGTGCTCGCCTCCGCCGTTCCGGTGCTGTGGACTTCGAACAAGGGTGCACAGAGTGGCCAGTGGCTGGGCACCACGGAGACGGACGGACTGATCGTCGTGGCAGCCACGGCGGAGCAGTCCTCCCGCCTGGCCGGTGCCTCCACCCAGGGCAGGCTGTTCTTCGTCCTGGTCAGCCCGCCCTAAACCACTGTGGAACCCCTAAGCAGCGGGTCAGGCGCCACCTGCACCGGGCGCAGGCAGGCCCTCAGCCCCAGTGCGGCGGCCGCTGTTCCTTCAACCAGGTGTCGTGGTCATCGTCCCGGTCACCCCAACTGCGGGCGTCGTCCTCGGCGGCCTTGCTCGGAAGGATGTCCCCGGTGCCGGCTTTGGCCGTCCGGGCGGCAGGCTCGTCAGAAGCCGGCTTCACTGAGTCACTTGCGTCACCCTGGTTTTCCGGTCCCGCGGTCCCGTTGCCGTGTACGGCGTTGTCGTTCACAGTGTTGCCGTTCATCCCGTTCTCGTCCCGGTGTGTTTCGTCCCCGCGCATAAGTCCTCCACCGATCTCGTTGGCGGCCAGGTCTTCCTCCGGCGCGCTGTTCGCTGTTGGGGAGTCTCCAGTCGGGGAAGCCGCTTCCCCGTTGTCCGCGGCGCTGGCCCGGCGTCCCTGGCCGTTCCGGCCGAAGCCGGCGCCGGAGGCGTCCGTTCCCGCCTGGTGCCCGTTCATGCCGGCTTCCTGCTGGCTCCCGCTGTCATTTCCGCGGCCTTCGCTGGGCAGGTAGGAAACACCGGCCGGTGAAGAAGCGGCCATTCCATGGAACGCCTGGTCGAAGTCGTCGTCAAGGAATCCCGCAGACGGCGTGGTCCTTGCCGGCAACGCCATCTTTTCAAGGCCAAGGTAACCGGCGATCCGGTCCGCGCAGGTCGACGGATCGGTGAAGACCTCGATGGTCCACAGCGGCATGTAGCGCCACCCCAGCCGCTCCAGCAGTTGGGGCCGCAGCCGGCTGCGTTCACGGACGCTCATGGTGCGGTACTGAGCGGTGCCGTCGGACTCGATGGCCACGGGCCGCGGCAGGTCCGACTCGTCCTGGCCCATGGTGTTGAGGGGGTCGGCGGCGGCAACAACGTCAATGGCGCCGTCGTACTGGTGCCAAACCCTCGCACCGCGGGCCCGCAGCCGGTCGCCCAGGTCCGCTACCAACGGATCCGCGCCCAGTGCCTGCTCGCTGGCGGCCGCACGGGACGCGGGGGTACCCAGGTCGGTGTTGCCGGAAATTTCCCGGTCCAGCAGCGTGTACAGGTCCACGGCACCGTGCGTGAGCCGGGTGTGGTCCAGGTCCTCGGGACGGAAGCAGGTAAGCACGTGCATGGAGCGGCGTGCGCGGGTCATGGCCAGGGCGAATTTCTCCCTGCCGCCTTCCGCGGAGAGCGGCCCGAAGTTATGCAGCGCCCGGCCGTGCGGGGTCCGCCCGAATCCTGGCGAAAAAATGACGTGGTCGCGGACCAGCCCCTGGGCCCTTTCCAGGTCAACCACCCGGAAGGACTCCGGTCCGGCACCGAAGAATCCGGCCAGGCCCGGCTGGTTGGACAGCTGGAGCCGGATGGACTCGCCAATACGCGCTGCGTGCCGCAGGCTGGCGGTGACCACGGCGAGGGAGGTCCGCGGGCGCATGCGTGCGTGCTCGAAGACCAGTTCCACGACGCGGTTGACCTCGGCCACCACGGATTCCACGCCTTCGTGGTCGGCGCTGGGAAGCCCGGTGCCGTCTGGGAGGTATTCCACCAGCAGGGAGCGGTCCAGCCCCGTCGCGGACTGGCCTTCCGGCAGCCGGCGCAGGCCGCCGTCGTAAAAGTTCTTGCTCAGCTGCAGGACGAGGTCCTCGTCCACGGCACGGTACACCACGTTCAGCTGCCACACGGGCAAAACGGCCGACAGGGCCGTGAAGGCGCTCTCGACGCGCTGGTGCGCCGACTCGCCGGGCGCGAGCCGTTCCACGCCCACGGTGAATGTCCGTGGCGTGGCGATGCGGGAATCACCGAAAGCGATGACCTGCCGTGCGCGGGCGATCGAGGGCAGGACCGCCTGCAGGGAGGTGGCCTCGGCGTCCAGGATCACGACGGCGTCGAAGTGCTGTTCCGCCGGAAGCAGGCCCGTCATCAGGTACGGGCTGACGGACCAGACCGGTACCAGGCTGCCGATCAGGTCGGGCGCCTGGGCGGTCAGTGCCGGCAGGGAGACCCGCCCGTCCTTGAGCAGGCTGCGCAGGAGGTCCGCCTGGCGCGGCTGGGCGGCGATGGCGCTGCGCCACCGCTCCGCCAGGTCCCACCGAAGCCGGGCGGCGCCGCTGGCGATGTGGGCGTTGTCGGCCAGCCGGTACTCGGCCTCGAGTTGGCGCAGGGCCTCGCCGTCCGACATGGCCAGGTAGTCATCTCCGCTGATCATGGCCTCAAGTGCGGACTGCCACCAGGCAAGTTCGAGTTCGGCCGCGACGGAGCCTTCCGGGACTTCCCGTTCCGCGAGGTCGGCGAGGAGTTCCCCGAGGCCGTGTTCGCGCATGTTCTCAATGAGAAGCGTCCGCTCGGGCAGGGTCTTGAGGGTGTCGGTGTCCGCCACCAGGCGCTCAAGCCGTGCCATCAGCCTGGTGTAGGGGACGGTGGCGAGGGATCCACCGTCTTCCGTGTGCTGCAGGGCCTCGCCGAGCTGTGCGAGCTCGCCGTCCAGGGACCGGTACATGGCATTCATCTCGGCAAGGCCGGATGGGACCGCCGGGTGCCGTTGCGTAGTGGCATAACCGGCCCAGAGCGCCCGCTGCTCCTGGACGAGCACCAGCGACGAGTGCAGGTCCGCGATGTGCACACCGGGGCGGACATATTCCTTCGCAACCCGCCGAAGCCTGGAGCGCTGCATGGCGGTCAACTCGATGCCGCGTTCACGGCGCCAGGCAGACGGCGCCGTGGCGGAGATCAGGTCCGTCACCGGCCGGTCGAAAATGTCCGGGGTGAACTTGTCCAGGCTGCCGCGGACGGCAACGAGCAGCTCCAGCTGCTCGCCCCACTCCGCGAACGATTCGCCCAGGCGGATCTCGGCGTGCTCCGCAACTGCCTCCATCCGGTCGCGAAGGGAAGGCAGGCTCTTCGCCACAGACCGGACCAGGTCCTGGGCTTCCTCGGTTTCCTTGCGGGTCAGCAGCCGGGCACCGTGCCAGGGGCTGGTGGTGGCCGCTTTGCTGAAGCTGCCCAGTTCCGCGGCCCGCCGAAGCCTGCCGGCCAGCTCCTCACGGTCCCTGATGTTGTCCAGGACGCTTCGCTTGAGCCGGACGGTGGTTGCCGGGGCCGGATGGATGGACGTGAGTTCGGCCAGTGACTGCATGGCCTGGTACGGCGAGCAGCCCCACCGGTCCCGGACATTGTGGAGCGACGCCACATGGTCCATGAGCGCATGCCGGTGCTCGGTCAAGGTGGCATGCAGGTTCCCGAGCTGCGGCTCCAGCGACTTTTCATTGCGGACGATGGCCCGGACCAGCTGGCCCTTCAGCTGCTGGGCGGAAACGTTGCCGGAGAGCTGGAACAGGATGGACTCCAGGCCGAGGGTCTCCAGGTGTCCGGAAACTTCGTTCAGGCTGGCGCGGCGGTCCCCCACCACCAGCACGGTCTTCCCGGCGTCCACCAGCGCGCCGATCGTATTGATGGCGGTCTGGGTCTGGCCGGTACCCGGCGGGGTGCCGACCACCAGGGAGTCGCCCGCGCGGGCAGCATCAATCACATACTGCTGGTCCGCGTCGGCGTCCAGCAGGAGCAGCTCATCCTTGGGGTGCCTGTTGTCCAGGTGCGGGAAGCGGGAGGGATCCGGTTCCTGCACGTCCACCACTTCACCGCCCGCTGCGGTGGCAAGGGCGGCGACGATGGGATGCGAGTCGTTGATCCAGGGATCGTCGAGGTTTCCGGAGAGGTCGGCAAAGGTGGAAACAAGCAGGTTGTGCTGGGTTTCCGCACCGTGGATGGGCCGGATCAGGGTGGCCAGCCGGTCCAGGACGGGCTGGGGGTCGAACCGTGCGGTGCTGTAGGCAAGGCGGGTGACGGCGTTGACGTCGAAGACGATGCCGTGGATGTTCTTCAGGTGCCGCACCAGGGCGGGGTTGATGTGTGCCTGCTCGGTGAGCTGGAGTTCGAAGTCGTCCTCGCCCGGGCGGACCGTGAGGGAGATGGCGGTCAGCATCACCGGGGCGGACACGCGCTGGGGTTTGCCCCCGACGGCGGACGTCCACACCACCGTGCCCGCGGACAGGTAGCCGGCGTCGATGCCGCGGTCGTTGGCAAGTTCAAAGATCTTGGACCGGATGTTCCGCGATGCCCTGGCCGCCACAACATACTGCTGCCGGTCCCGGATCAGCGTGGACAGGCGGGTACGGCGCCCGGCCATGAGCTGGGCAAGCCCGGAGGGGTGGGCCGAGGTGAGGTCGATGGAGCCTTCGGGGGTCTTGGTAAAGCGCAGCATCGTGTCCGCGCCGGTGACCGGTTTGAGCCCGGACAGCCATTTACGAAGCTCTTCCGAGCCTTCCGGGTGGCCTTGACCAACTGACACTTCTGCCTTCTTTTCTGCGTTTGCACGTGACGCCCTGGACCATACCGGCATAGCTTCGAGAGTAGCCGCTCCGACGCCGGACTTGAGAGACCGCAACACTGGGGCAAGGGAATTTGCGGAGGTTTTCACCGGGAAAAAGCAGTGGCCGGCCCCCGCTGGCGGAGGCCGGCCACTCACACTGCTATTCCCATTCGATGGTTCCCGGCGGCTTGCTGGTAACGTCCAGCACCACCCGGTTGACGCCGTCCACCTCGTTGGTGATCCGGTTGGAAATCCTGGCCAGGAGGTCGTACGGAAGCCGCGACCAGTCGGCGGTCATGGCGTCCTCCGAAGAGACGGGACGGAGCACAATGGGGTGGCCGTAGGTGCGGCCGTCGCCCATCACGCCCACGCTGCGGACATCGGCGAGCAGGACGACCGGCATCTGCCAAACGTCGTTGTCCAGGCCGGCTGCGGTCAGCTCGGCGCGGGCGATGGCGTCGGCCTTGCGCAGCAGGTCGAGCCGTTCCTTGGTGACGTCGCCGACGATCCGGATGCCCAGTCCCGGGCCCGGGAAGGGCTGGCGGCCAACGATTTCCTGCGGCAGGCCGAGCTGGGCGCCCACTGCGCGGACCTCGTCCTTGAACAGGGCGCGCAGCGGCTCGACGAGCTCGAACTGCAGGTCCTCGGGCAGGCCGCCCACATTGTGGTGGCTCTTGATGTTCGCCGCGCCTTCACCGCCGCCGGATTCGACGACGTCCGGGTACAGGGTGCCCTGGACCAGGAACTTGATCTTCTCGCCGTGGGCTGCGGCCTCGGCGATGATGGCAAGTTCGGCTTCCTCGAAGGCGCGGATGAACTCGCGGCCGATGATCTTGCGCTTGGTCTCGGGATCGCTGACGCCGGCGAGCGCGGAGAGGAAGCGTTCCTGTTCGTTGGCCACGTACAGCTTCACGCCGGTGGCGGCAACAAAGTCGCGCTCCACCTGTTCGGCTTCGCCTTCGCGCAGGAGGCCGTGGTCCACGAACACGCAGGTGAGCTGGTCGCCCACAGCACGCTGGACCAGGGCGGCCGCGACGGCGGAATCCACGCCGCCGGAGAGGCCGCAGATGACCCGGGCGTCGCCGATCTGCTGGCGGATGCGCTCCACCTGCTCTTCGAGGATGTTGCCGGTGGTCCAGTTGGGTTCGATCTTGGCGCAGTTGAACAGGAAGTTCTCGAGCACCTGCTGGCCGTAGGCGGAGTGCTTGACCTCGGGGTGCCACTGCACGCCGAAGAGGCCCTTTGCCTCGTTGGCGAAAGCAGCAACTTCCGCGCCCGCCGTCGTGGCCAGGACTTCGAAGCCTTCCGGCGCCCGGTGGACGGAGTCGCCGTGGCTCATCCAGGTCTTCTGGTGCTGGGGCATGCCCTCCAGCACGGAGCGCCCCTCGCCCAGGATGGTGGTTTCGGTGGATCCGTACTCACGCAGCCCGGTCTTGTCCACCGTGCCGCCCAGGGCGTTGGCCATGGCCTGGAAGCCGTAGCAGATGCCAAAGACGGGGACGCCCGCTTCGAAGAGGTCGGCACCCACGCTGGGGGCGCCGTCGGCATAAACGCTGGACGGTCCGCCGGAAAGGATGATGGCGGCGGGATTCTTGGCCAGAAGCTGCTCGGTGGAGTAGGTATGCGGAACCACTTCCGAATACACATTCGCTTCCCTGACGCGGCGGGCAATCAGCTGCGCGTACTGGGCACCGTAATCAACAACCAGCACCGGCTTCTGGGAAGTTTGGGATGCAGTGGGAGTAGTCACCGTAATAGCCTACTTGGCGCCGTTGCACCGGCGCATCTTGGGACGGCCCGCTGTGACGGACCAAACGTCCGACGGCGGGTGGCAGGCCGGGCAAACCGGCTGGCTGGACCGGGCGGCGGGTTGTGCTGCGCGGGCTGTCAGTAGCGCTGCGGCGCCTGCGGGTTGGCGGCCAGCTCGGCCTCCACCTCGGCGTGGAACTTCTTTTCGACGATGAAGGACAGGAACGGCACCACGCCGCCAAGCGCCAGCAGGACCAGCTTCAGGAACGGCCAGCGCATCAGCGACCAGAGACGGAAGTTGGAAATCAGGTAGACCACGTACATCCAGCCGTGCACGATCAGCACGGTGACGGAGACGTTCATGCCGTTGAGCACACCAGGCGGTTCCGCGTCGGCGAACCCGAACCCGAACGGCTGGCCGGTCACGGCATTGGTTCCGCCGGCGAACAGGTACTGCCCGAAGCCGTACCGCGCCACGAGTTCGGCGCACAGCAGGAGCAGCATGGTGCCGGTGAGATAGGCCATGACCTTGTAGAACTTCAGGGCCGACCGGATCTGCGCTTCCGTTCCGCCGAAGCGGCGCTTCTTGGACGTCTTGCCACCCGGGGTCTGGGCGGACGGGGTGGCGGGTTTCGGATCAATCATGGCTGTACCTTTTGTTCGTGCTGGCCAGGCTGCGGGTGCTGTCCAGGCTGCTGTGGAAGCTGGTTCGGGTCGTGCTGGTGCGCTTCGGGGTCGGCTCCGCCTTCGGCCTCGAGTGCTTCCTCCAGGTCGCGGTGGTAGTCGTCCTTGACCAGCCGCCACCAGATGAAAAAGGCGAACCCTGCGAAGACCACCCATTCAATGGAGTAGAAAAGATTGAGCCAATTGATATGCTGCCCCGGCGGCTGCGGTCCGATGTTCAGTGGCAGGAGCTTTCCAGGCACCGCCGCGGCACTGACGTCCTGCCCCGCCACCACCTCGGCCGTGGCTGACACGAACCCGGGGTAACTGCTCACGTCCCAGTAGTTGATGAGCTCCGCCACGGAAACCGCCGTCGCCTCACCAGGCTTGGCCGCTTTTCCGGCCACCGGTGCTTCGGAGGGCAGCAGGCGGCCGGTCAGACCCACCAGGCCGGAGGGCGGTGCGGCCGCATCCTGGGGTTGCGCCACCCACCCCCGGGCCACGGGAATCCACGTCTGAGGTGACGCGGCCGCTCCCGACAGAGTGGGGGCGCCGTTGACGGCGAAGGCCGTGACCACCCAGTAGCCGCTCTTCCCATCATGGAGGCGTCCGGGGACCAGGACCTGCTTGTCCGGGCTGTATGTTCCCTGCGCGGTGACCATCTGGTCCGCGACGCTGCCGTGGAAGAACTCCCCCGGCTGAAGCGTGGCGGTGAGCGGCTGCACCTGCTCGGACGCGGGGTTGACCGGCATCTCGGGCTGCGTGGAACGGCCAAACTGCCACTGGCTCAGCAGCACGAAGACCCCGGAGAGCACGATCGCCAGGACAAAACCGGCGATCCATCGGGGCTTAAGGGCTGTTTTCCACACGTCTTAACCGTACTTCGTACTTCTGTAGAACAACTAAACGCCAGGGACTGCTCCGAATCGCGGTCCGGGGCTAATGGTCGAAAAACACGAGGCTGGAATTGATCAGCTCGGCGATGACTTCGGCGTCATAGGCACGCCGCAGGGACTCCCGGAAGGACTCCTTGGAAAGCGAACGGGCCAGCGTTGCCAACACTTCCAGGTGGTCCGAGAAAGAGCTGGCCGGCGTGGCAATGAGCAGGATGACCGTGGCCGGCCCGTCGGCGGCGCCGAAGTCCAGCGCATGGCCGTACTTGGCGATGCCAACGGCGATGGAGGTTTGGGACACGAATTCGCTGCGCGCATGGGGCAGTCCGACGCCGCCCGGAAGCCCGGTTGCCAGCTGGTGTTCCCGGGCGTTGACGTTCTTCAGGAACCCGTCAAGATCCGAGATCCGCCCGGCGGCGTGCAGCCGCCCTGCCAACTGGGTGGTGGCGTCGGCCTTGTCCTTCGCCTCCATCTCCAGGATCACCATGTCGGGGGTGGTGAGGTGGGCGTCATACGGGTCCAGTGGTTCCGCCAAGGCGTATCCCTTCAGTCAGCAGTGCGGGGCAAGCGGCCCCTCAGCGCAAGGGCACGATATCTTCCGCGCCCAGGCGGGCGGCGTCCGCGGATTCGTCGTCCGGCTGTTGCTGGCTAAGGCGTTCGGCTTCCACCCGGGCAATGTAGTGGCGGACCTCGTTTTCACGCTGCGCGTCACTCCAGCCAAGGACGTCACCCATCAGTTTAGCGACAACGGGGGCAGCGGACACGCCGCGGTCCCACGCTTCGATGGAGATGCGGGTGCGCCGGGTGAGTACGTCCTGCACGTGGCGGGCCCCCTCATGCGTGGCGGCGTATACGGCCTCCGCCTGGAGATAGTCGTCGGCGCCCGGCAGTGGCTCCGCGAGTTCGGCGTTCTGGCCGATGATGGCCAGGACCTCCGGTGTCATGGAGCCGTACCGGTTGAGCAGATGCTCGATACGCGCCACGTGGACCCCGGATTCCTCCGCCGTGCGGTTGCGGCGGTTCCAGGCGGCACGGAATCCGCTCGCGCCCAACAACGGGATGGTCTCTGTACAACTGGGCGGCACCCGCTCGTCCATGGTGCGGGTGGCCTCGTCCACTGCGTCCTTTGCCATGACACGGTAGGTGGTCCACTTCCCGCCTGCCACCACCACCAGGCCGGGAACAGGGTGCGCCACCACGTGCTCGCGGGACAGCTTGGCGGTGGAGTCGTTTTCACCGGCCAGCAGCGGCCGCAGGCCTGCGTAGACCCCCTCGACGTCTTCCCTGGTAAGAGGGCGCTTAAGCACCCGGTTGACGTGTTCCAGGACGTAGTCGATGTCCTTGCTGGAGGCGGCGGGGTGCGCCTTGTCGAGGTGCCAGTCGGTGTCGGTTGTGCCGATGATCCAGTGCCGCCCCCACGGAATGACGAACAGCACAGACTTCTCGGTACGCAGGATCAGTCCCACCGTGGACTGGAAGCGGTCGCGGGGAACCACCAGGTGGATGCCCTTGGAGGCACGGACTTTCAGCTGGCCCCGGTCCGTGACCATGGCCTGGGTTTCGTCGGTCCAGACACCCGTCGCGTTGATGACCTGCTTGGCGCGGATGCTGAACTGCGTGCCGTCCTCGCGGTTTTCGACTTTGGCTCCGACCACCCGCTCGCCCTCGCGCAGGAAGTCCACCACCGCCATCTGGTTTACCGCGTGCGCACCGTAGTAGGCAGCGGTGCGGACCAGGTTGGCCACGTACTTCGCGTCATCGACCTGGCCGTCGTAATAGCGGATGGAGCCGACGAAGGCATCGTTCTTCAAACTGGGCGCGGCGCGCAGGGTGCCGCGCTTGCTCAGGTGCTTGTGGAAGGGCACGCCGCGGCTGTGCCCGCTGGAGACGGACATGGCGTCATACAACGCGATACCGGCCCCCACGTAGGGCCGCTCGATGAAGGGCTTGGTCAGCGGGTAGAGGAAGGGCACCGGCCGGGCAAGGTGCGGGGCAATCTCGGACAGCAGGAGGCCGCGTTCCTGCAGGGCCTCTTTGACCAGGGCGAAGTCCAGCATTTCGAGATAGCGCAGGCCGCCGTGGATGAGTTTGGAGGACCGTGAAGAGGTTCCGGCTGCCCAGTCGCTGGCCTCCACGATGCCAACGCTCAGGCCGCGGGTGACGGCGTCCAAGGCCGCTCCAGTCCCAACGATCCCGCCGCCGACGATCAGGATGTCCAGTTCCTGGCCGGGTTCAGTTGTAGCCCGCAACCGCTGGATGGCCGCTTCCCTGGCTTCCGGGCCAAGTTCCCCGCCGTTTGCAGGAACACTCTTCATTGAACGCCTCCAGTGCCTAGTGCCGGTAGTAAACCCACAGTACTGGCTCGTGGCGTGCTTTGGGCAGGGCGGCCGCGGTCTGCGCCCCGCCCTGCCAGCCGCGTCAGTTCCCGGCGTAGGGCGACACCACGACGTCGACCCGCTGGAATTCCTTCAGGTCCGAATAGCCGGTGGTCGCCATGGAGCGGCGCAGCGCGCCGATGAGGTTGGACGTGCCGTTGGTGTGGTGGCCGGGCCCGAAGAGGACTTCCTCCAGGGGCCCTACGGTGCCGACGTTGGCGCGGTCCCCGCGCGGAAGTTCCGTGTGGTGTGCTTCCTGGCCCCAGTGCCAGCCCTTGCCGGGGGCTTCTTCTGCCCGGGCCAAGGCGCTGCCCAGCATGACAGCGTCGGCGCCCATGGCGATTGCCTTGACGATGTCGCCCGAGGTGCCCATGCCGCCGTCGGCAATGACATGGACGTAGCGGCCGCCGGACTCATCCATGTAGTCGCGGCGCGCGGCTGCGACATCGGAGATGGCGGAGGCCATCGGCGAGTGGATGCCCAGGGCGCGGCGGGTGGTGGTGGTCGCACCGCCGCCGAAGCCCACCAGCACGCCCGCCGCGCCGGTACGCATCAGGTGCAGTGCCGGGGTGTAGCCGGCTGCGCCGCCCACGATCACGGGAACGTCGAGCTCATAAATGAACTGCTTCAGGTTCAGCGGTTCGTGGTCCTTGGAGACGTGCTCGGCGGACACGGTGGTGCCACGGATGACGAAGATATCGACGCCGGCAGCCACCACGGTCTTGTAGTGTTCCTGGGTGCGCTGCGGGGTCAGAGAACCGGCAACGGTGACGCCGGCTTCGCGGATTTCGGCGAGGCGGGAGGTGATGAGTTCGGGCTGGATGGGGGCTTGGTACAGCTCCTGCATCCGGCCGGTTACGGCGGGGCTGTTGGTTTCATCCTTGAGCGACGCGATCTCGTCCAGGACGGACTGCGGGTCCTCGTAGCGGGTCCAGAGGCCCTCCAGGTCCAGGACGCCGAGGCCGCCGAGCTTTCCCAGTGCGATCGCAGTCTGCGGCGACATGGCCGAGTCCATCGGGGCGGCGATCACCGGCATGTCGAACTGGTACGCGTCGATCTGCCACGAGACGGAGACATCCTTGGGGTCACGGGTACGACGGTTGGGGACGATTGCTATGTCATCCAGGGAGTAGGCACGACGCCCACGCTTGCCACGGCCGATCTCGATCTCATAAGTCACTGCTCTAGGTTATCCCAGCAGCGCATGGCGCCCGCCCAGCCGGGCCGCGGGCCGTTGGATACAGTGACTGGATGGGCAGCCGCTGGACGTTTGACGGGCACATCGCCGGCATCGGCACGGCTTCCGGGGTGCGCGCGGTGGTGGGCGTGTGGCAGGACTCCCCCTTTGGAGCGTTCTCCGATGTGATGGTGCAGCAGCCTTCCGGGCACCGCCTGCTGCTGGCGCCGCGGCCGGACGTGGCTGAGTTCATTTCCGCTACCTACAGCTTTGACGAAGTCCGGGTGGTGGACGTCCGGGCGTCGCTGGCTGACGGAGCATTGGCGGTCGACGCCGGCCCGCTGGCAATCCGGGCCGTCACCGGTGCGAGGACCCTGCTGGGAACGGCGCTTCGGGCCGTGCCACGGCGCCTTGCTGTCCATCCGCGGTGGCTCTCCGCAGTAAGCCCGCTGGCCGCCCTCGCGGCGCCCGGTGCCCGCACCCATGGCACGGCCGGGAGCGGCAGGGCGGAGTTCTACGGGGTGACCGACCTGCACCACCTGACCTCCGCCGTCGTGTCATGGGAAGGCAAGGACGCAGGAGCGCTGGCTCCCATCCGTCCTGCCGTCACGTTCGGGTTCAGCAGCGTCCCGCCCCGGCCCAGCGTTGCGCGCGTCCGCACAACGGTGGTGGAAGCCTAGGGCCCGGTCGGTTCCTCAACGCTGAGCTGGGATTCGAACATCCGGAAGTAGCGGCCGCGCAAGGCCACCAGTTCCTTATGGGTGCCCTGCTCCACGATCTGCCCGTCCTCCAGCATGTACACGACGTCGGCCTTCTCGATGGTGGCCAGGCGGTGGCTGATGGCGATGATGGTGCTGCTGCGGTCCGCGAAGAGGCGGGTGAAGATCCTGTGCTCAGCCAGCGCATCGATCGCCGAGGTGGGCTCGTCCATCACCATGAAAGACGCGTCCCGGTAGAAGTTCCGGGCCATGGCCAGCCGCTGCCACTGGCCTCCGCTCAGGCCGCTGCCCTTCCGGCCGCGCGGATCCTCCATCCAGTTGCTGACGTGGTTGTCCAGCCCGTTGGGGAGCTTGTTGATGAACTCCAGGGCCTCCGCATCGGCGGCAGCCCTGCGGACGCGGTCATCGTTGCGCGGATTCTGCACGTCCCCGAAGTAGATGTTGTCCGCCGCCGTGGCGAACTCATACTTCAGGAACTCCTGGCTGAGCACGGCCAGGTGCCGGTGCCAGGAAGTGACGTCGACGGCGGCGAGGTCCACGCCGTCGAGCAGTACCTGGCCTGAATCGGGACGGTAGAGGCCGGCGAGGATCCGGATCAGGGTGGACTTTCCCGCACCGTTCTCCCCCACGATGGCGATGTGCTGGCCTTGTCGGATGGTGAGGCTGATGCCCCTGATCACCTCGATGTCACTGCCCGTATAGGTGAAGCGGATGTCCTTCAGCTCCACCTTTTTCGGCGCTTCCAGGAGGGGCGGGGCGTGTTCCGAGTGCACGGGCATCGCCATGAAGAGCTCGTAGTCGGTCAGGTTGGCCAGGTCCTCGTCGATCGAGCTGAGTGAGGACACCAGGTTGTTGGCGGTGGACAGCGCGCGGCTTACGATTTGCTGGACGTAGAGGAACTGCCCCACCGGGGCCGCGCGGGCAATGATCTGGCCCACCACCCAGATCAGCGACACCACCTCCGCACCGTACTGCAGTGCGTCAGCGGCCAGCTGCCGGGGGATGTAGCGCCGCTGGTAATCCAGGCGGCGCCGTTCGTCCGCGTCCCGGAGGCGGGAGCGAAGGTCCATCAGGAAACGCACGATCCCGTAAAGCCGCATCTCGGCAATGTGCTGCGGCCGGAGAAGGTTGGTTTCGATCATGCGGCGCTGGCGGCGTGAATCCACCTGCGTATTCCAGTGCGCGATCTGTTCCCGGGACAGCTTGAACTGCAGGTAGACGCTGGGGACGATGGCCACCAGGACGATGACGGCGATCCACCAGCTGACCAGCAGCAGCGCCCCAATCGCGAGAATGACCGACACGAGCTGGGTGAAGATTGCGGCGATGCGGTCCAGGACCCGGGCGTAGGAGTCGGAGAACCGCTTGGCGCGGTCGTAAAGGTCCACCGTCTCCTTGTCGTCGTAGCGCCAGAATTCGAGCGCCAGGAAGCGTTCGTACATCTGGTCGCCGACAATGGCGCCCACCTTGAAGCTCATCAGCTGCTGGATATAGCGGTCAACGCTGTTGAAGGCGCCCCAGAAGAGACCGAGAGCGGCAGTGACAATCACATAGATGACGGCAAAGCGGCCCGCCGCGGCGTCTCCTGCATAGGCAGCTGCCAGGGCCGTGGTGGTGAGGGAGGCGAAGAACGTAGTGACCAGGGGCAGTACGGCCGAAATCAGGGAACCCAGCACCTTCATGACCACGGCGCCAGGCGAGGCCCGGAAACTTACCCGAAGGACCTGGGCCACGGCCCTGGCATAGGGGCGCAGGGCAAGCCGCTTCTGCGGATCGTGCTTGGGCGTAAGTTCCGCCGGATGGCGCGGTTGGGACATGGCTCAAGCCTAGGGCGCACGGCTTCTTTGCCGTAGCCCGGGAGGCCGTTCCATGCCGCCCGGAACCATTGCCGCTTGGTGCCGCCTGGACGGTGCCGATATGGGAACCAGTCCTTCCTTGGTACGGGCCGGATGACAACGGTGTCTCCTGGCTCGCTGAACCGGCTCCGGCAAGCATGGACATGGCACCGCCAGAAGGGCTTTTACCAGGTTCGTTGACTTGTCTTCCGGACTTAACCTACGCTCCGTCACATATTGACATCGTTGTCTACTAAACGCGCGATGAAGGGCGAATCCACAATGAACAGACTACAAAAGGGAAGACTCCAGGTCCTCTCGGCGCTGACGCTGGCCGGCTTGATATTCGGCGGAGCGTTGGCCGGCGCCGGGCCTGCGATGGCAGGAAAAGGCGACGGGACACCTCCTCCCGGCCCCACCACGGGCAGCGCTTTGGGCCAGGAACCGTACCGGCCGGCCTACCATTTTTCGCCGGCGAAGAACTGGATGAACGATCCCAACGGAATGATCTACCACAAAGGGGTCTACCATCTTTTCTTCCAGCACAACCCGTCCGGAAACACCTGGGGCAACATGTCCTGGGGACATGCCACCTCCACTGACCTGGTTCATTGGCAGGAGCAGCCGCTGGCCATCTCCACCGATGACCAGGAGGACGTGTTCTCGGGCAGCGTGGTGGAGGACAAGAACAATTCATCCGGGCTCGGGACTGCGGAGAACCCGCCGCTGGTTGCGATTTACACCAGCGCCTACAAAGACGCTTCGCCGCACCGCGGGCTCCAGGCCCAATCGCTGGCCTACAGCCTGGACGATGGGCAAACGCGGACCAAGTACAGTGCGGATCCTGTCCTCGACCGGAACTCCGCCAACTTCCGCGACCCTAAGGTCTTTTGGTACGGCACTGCCGACGGCGGCGGCTACTGGGTGATGACGGCAGTCGAGGCATTGGACCACAAAGTACTGCTGTACAAGTCAACCAACCTCAAGGACTGGACAGCGTTGAGCGAATTCGGGCCGGCCAATGCCACGGGCGGACTGTGGGAATGCCCCGACCTCTTTCCGCTGGCCGTGGACGGAGACCCGAACAACGTCAAGTGGGTCATGGTGGTCAACCTCAATCCCGGCGGAGTCGCCGGCGGCTCCGGGGGTCAATACTTCGTGGGCAGCTTCGATGGCGCCACTTTTACGTCAGAGACCACGAAACCCAGCGATGCGCTGCCCGCCGGCATCCCCGTGGCCGGCTTCAATGACGGGACGTACAACGGGTGGGCCGTCAGCAATGAACCCGGCAACTGGAAGAACGGACCCTTCGCCGACGCTCCGGCAGCGGGAAGCCTGCCGGGCCAGAACCCCGTGGGCGGGTTCGTGGGCGCAGGCCTGGTGAACTCCTTTAACGACGGCGACTGGCCCTTGGGGTCCATGTCCTCCCCTGCATTCACGGTGGACAGCGACTACATCAACTTCCTGGTGGGTGGAGGCCAGCATCCGCGGATTTCCGACAAGCTGGACAACACGCCGCCCCCGGGAGACCTGTTGTTCAATGGCTTCGAGGTCCCGGACGGCAGTACCCTCGCAGAAGCCGGCTGGACCGGCACTGGCGACCTCGCGCCGTCGTACCAGCCCGCCACGACTGGAGGCGACTATTACATCGGCGCCAAACGCATCAACACCTTCGAAACAGGCACCGCCCCGGGTGACGACCGGCAAGGCACCCTGACCTCGCCCGAATTTACGCTCTCCCGGAACTTCGTGAGCATGCTGGTGGGCGGCGGGCACCGCAGTCCTGAATCCGGGCAAGTACTGGAGGCCCAGTTGCTGGTGGACGGCAATGTAGTGCGCACCCTGGCCGGGGACGACGCCGGAGCCCTCAACTGGAAGGGCTGGGACGTCTCCGAATTCACGGGCAGGCAGGCACGGCTTCGGATAGTGGACCAGGCGACCGGTGGCTGGGGGCACCTCACGGTTGACCACGTCATGCTGACCGACCAGGCTGCCGTGCCCCGCTCGGACGAAACCACAGTGAACCTGGTGGTGGACGGCAAGGTGGTGCGCACAGCTACCGGCGCGAACAGTGAGGTGCTGGACTGGGCTTCCTGGAACGTGGCGGAATTCCGTGGCCGCGAAGCGCGGATCAGGATCGTGGACAACAACCGCTTCGGGTGGGGACACATCCTGGCTGACGAGTTCACCGCCTCCCCGCAACCGGCCAAGCCGCGGATCGACAGTTATGACTGGCTGGACTACGGCCGCGACTACTACGCCTCGGTCTCGTTCGGCAACATGCCGGAGGATAAGCGCGTCATGCTCGGCTGGATGAACAACTGGGACTACGCCAACAGCATCCCTACTTTCCCTTGGCGCAGCGCGATGTCGCTGCCCCGTGAAATCGGCCTGACGCAAACGCCGGACGGCCCGCGGCTGACACAGCGTGCAGTGAAGCAGGTGGACGGGCTTGGCACCGCGCCCAGCTACCGGGACACCACAGGCGGGCCCGTCACTCCGGGAACGCATCCTCTGCCGTCCCCGGCCTCGGGTGATGTGCAGCGGATCGATGTGACCTTCGCTCCGGGCAGCGCCGCGAAGTCCGGGATCACCGTATTCGGGAACGGATCATCCTCCACAGCCATCGGCTATGACACCGCCGCAAAAGAGGTGTACATCGACCGCGGGAATTCAGGCAATGTCGGCTTCCACCCGCTGTTTACCTCGGTCGATTCGGCGCCGGTCACCCTGGATGCGCGGGGAAATGTGACCCTCCGGATCTACGTGGACAGGTCCTCGCTGGAAGTTTTCGCCCAAGGCGGACTGCGGACAATCACGGATCAGGTCTTCCCCGCAGACGGAGCCAAGGAGGTGGCGGTGTTCGCCGAGGGCGGCGTTGCGCAGTTGAAGTCGCTCACCGTCACCCCGATGAAACAGGCCATGTTCCTGGAGTCCCTTAAGGCGGTCAACGCCGGAGGGAAGGCCCGCGGCTGAGCCGGCAGGGTTCGGCAGGCCCAGCCCCGGCGTCCGGTGGCTGGGCCTGCCGAGGCCAGTGGAACTATTCCACCGGCTGAAGCCAGGTGAGGATCGACCCGTCCTCTTCGATGTGCCCCGCCAGCTCGGCATTGAACGTGGCGCCGTACTCGGCGGTGATGTGCTCCCGGAAAGCGTCGTCGTCCCGGTACACCTCGAAGACGAAGTATTCACGCGGGTTCGATTCCCGGGTATAGGCCAGGAAATGTTCATTGCCGGGTTCCCGGCGCACGTGCTCCGTCAGTTCCCGCATCATTTCCGCGACGCGTTCTTCGCTTCCGGGCTTGACGGTGAACTCTGCATACAGGGTTTTGGCCATGGTTTTCCTTCTTTCTGTGGTGGGTCAGTTCGACGGCGGCAGCTCGCCCGAGCCGCGCACGATTAGTTCCGAGGGGACGACGTAGGTCTGCGGAGCGCTGTCGTCGCCGTCCATGCGGGCGAGCAACCGCTCAGCGGCGAGTTTCCCGATCCGGTCAGGATGCTGCGCGATGACGGTGATGCCGGGTTCCATCATGTCGGCCAGCGTGAAGTCGTCGAAGCCCACCAACGCGACACGGTGGTTCGCTGCCCTCTCACGCAGTGCCCTCATCACGCCGAACGTCACGAGGTTCTGGCTGGAGAAGATGGCCGTGGGCGGGTTGTCGGAGTCAAAGAGTTCGTGGGCCGCCTTCCGGGCCGACTCCTCATCATGGAGGCCCTCGCGGACATGGACAGTCGATGTGGCAACACCGGCCCGGGCGAGTTCCTCCATGAATCCCCGTCGCCGCTCCCTGGCGGTCTGGATGTCCGGGCGGTCGCCGAGATAGGCGACCCTGGTGTGTCCATGCTCCAGCAGGTGGGCTGCGGCACGGCCGGAACCGGCTGCGTTGTCCGTCACTACGGCATCGGCGTCGATGCCCACCGGCTCGCGGTCGATGAAGACGACGGGCAGGTCGCGGGAGTGCTCCGGGATCACGTACGCCTGGCTCCTTGCAATTGGCGTGACCACCAGGCCATCGACCCGCCGTCCGAGGAAAGCGGCCACCAACGCCTTTTCCCTCTCCGGATCGTCATCGATACTGGCCGCGAAAACCGCGATACCCCTCGCCGTGAGGGCGTCCTCCAACGCGCGATGGATCTCACTGCTGAACGGGTTGGCTACGCTGGGAAGGAGCAGTCCGATGGACAGGGTCTTGCGGCCCGCGCGCCTCAAACTGCCTGCAGTGAGGTCCAGTTGATAGTTCAGCTGCCGGGAAGCTCCCAGGACCCGCTGGCGCGTTGCCTCGGAAACACCGGCCTCGTCATTCATTACCCGGGAAACGGTCTTGATGCCCACCCCCGCCAGGGCCGCCACGTGGCGCATAGTGGGGCGGTTCTTATTCAACTCCAACTGATAACGATCTGACATCGTTGTCACAACCTCGCTCTTCATAATCAATTCTTGCTTGACTCTACAGTGTGATGCTGATTACCTCTTCCTTGACATCGTTGTCAGGCACGGTAAGTGCCCTAATAGAGGAGATTCAATGTTGAGTTCCAAGACTTCACGAACCCCCGCCGCCCGCCTGCTCACAATGGGGGCCGTCCTGACTCTCGGCGCACTCAGCTTGTCGGCATGCGGCGGCAGTTCCTCCGCAGGCGGATCCACCGAGGGAAGTTCCTCGGACAAGATCGGCGTCTCGCTGATCGTCAAGACCACGTCCAACCCCTTCTTCGTCTCCATGCAGGACGGCGCCAAAAAGGCCGCGGCGGCCGACGGCGTGGACCTCAAGCTCGCTGCCGGCAAAGCCGACGGCGATGAGGATACCCAGATCCAGGCGATCGAAAACGCCATCTCCAAGGGTGACAAAGGGATCCTCATCACCCCCAACGGCCCCTCGGTCGTCGATGCCCTGAAGAAGGCTAAGGACGCCGGGTTGTTCGTCATCGCCCTGGACACTCCGCCGGACCCCGCCGACGCTGCGGACATCACCTTCGCCACCGACAACTTCGCCGCGGGTGAGCTGATCGGTAAATGGACTGGCGCCCAGCTGGGCGGGAAGAAGGCCACCATCGCGCTGATCGACCTCTTCGACGACAAGGTTGTCTCCGTTGACTACAACCGCGACCAAGGCTTCCTGAGCGGCCTGGGCATCGACACCGCTGACAAGAAGAAGAACGGCGACGAAGCCAAGACCGGCAAGTACACCGGCGGCAAGGGCGGCGACTACGAAATCGTCGGGAACCAGGCGTCGCAGGGCGCCGAAGACGGCGGCCGCACGGCCATGGAAACGCTGCTCTCCAAGAATCCGAACATCAACGTCGTCTACACCATCAATGAACCCGCGGCCGCCGGTGCCTTCGAAGCATTGAAGGCGGCAGGCAAGGAAAAGGACGTCCTGGTGGTTTCGGTTGACGGCGGCTGCGCGGGCGTCAACAACGTCAAGTCCGGCGTCATCGGCGCCACCGCCCAGCAGTACCCGGTCAAGATGGCCGAACTCGGAGTTAAGTCGATCGTGGACCTGGCCAAGACCGGCAAGAAGCCGGAAAACTCCCCGGGCCTGGACTTCTACAACACCGGCGTCGAACTCGTCACTGACAAGCCGGCCGACGGCGTCAAGAGCATCACGACGACGGACGCCACCCAGATCTGCTGGGGCAAGTAGGTCAGGAGAGTGACAGGAGCATCGATGACCCAGCAACAGACGGCCGGACCGCCGGCCACAGGACCCGCCACTGACCTCGCCGAGGAATTCCTCGACCGCCAAACCCCGCTCAGCCGTATCCGCAACGTCCTGCACCGCTATCCCGCGCTCAGCCCGGCGATTGTGCTGCTGGTTGCGGTGGTGGTGTTCGGCCTCCTCAACGACCGCTTCCTGCGGTTCGAAAACCTTTCCCTGATCACCCAGCAGGTTTCCGTCGTCGGAACCCTGGCTATCGCCCAGACCCTCATCATCCTCACCGCAGGCATTGACCTCTCCGTGGGCGCGGTGATGATCCTGGCATCCATGGTGGTGGCGCAACTGGCCGTGAACAACGGGATTCCGGCGCCGCTGGCATTGTTGGCCGGACTCGTCGTCGGGCTCGCCGCCGGGGCGCTCAACGGCTTCCTGGTGACACGGTTCAAACTCCCCCCGTTCATCGTGACGCTGGGAACCTTGAATATCTTCATCGCGCTGACGCTGCTGTACTCGGGCGGGTCCACGGTCCGCGGATCCAGCATGCCGGGCCTGCTCACCTGGATGGGCAGCACCTTCCCGCTGGGCCCGGTCCGCATCTCCACCGGTGTGGTGATGATGCTCCTGCTCTACGTAGCCATTGCCTTCATCCTGGGCAAGACCGCTTGGGGACGCCATGTTTACGCGGTGGGCGATGACAAGGAAGCGGCCCGGCTCGCCGGCATCCCTGTGAACCGCGTCCTGATGAGCGTGTACCTCGCAGCGGGCGCCGTCCTCGCAATTGGGGCCTGGATCCAGATCGGGCGCACCAACGCAGCAAGCCCCAACGGGGGCGTGGACCTGAACCTGGACTCCATTACCGCCGTCGTAATCGGCGGAACCAGCCTCTTCGGCGGCCGCGGTTCAGTCTGGGGCTCCCTCCTCGGCGCCCTGATCGTGGGCGTCTTCCGCAACGGGCTTTCCCTGGCCGGGCTGGACGTACTGTTCCAGACCCTCGCCGTCGGCGTCCTCATCATCGTCGCTGTGTCGATCGACCAGTGGATCCGAAAGGTGAAGTCATGACCTCCACCGGGTTTGAATCCCCCGCCACCGAAACACGACAGCCGATCCTCAAGGCACGCAACCTCGTCAAGACCTTCGGCAAGGTTGTTGGCCTGGACGGCGTCAGCCTGGACCTTTACCCAGGTGAAGTGCTGGCCATCATCGGCGATAACGGCGCCGGCAAGTCAACGCTCATCAAGTGCCTCACCGGGGCCGAAGTCCCGGATTCCGGCGAGCTTGAAGTCTCCGGGAAACAGGTGCACTTCAAGCGGCCGCAGGATGCCCGTGCCCATGGCATCGAGACGGTGTACCAGAACCTCGCCGTCTCGCCGGCGTTGGATGTCGCGTCCAACCTTTTCCTCGGCAGGGAGGAACGCCTGCCCGGACCGCTGGGAAAGGTGTTCCGTGTCCTGGACACCAAGGGGATGCGCCGCAAGGCAAAGGAGGAGCTCACCCGCCTCGGAATTTCGACGCTCCAGGATGTCACCGTCCCGGTCGAAAACCTTTCGGGGGGCCAGCGCCAGGCCGTGGCCGTGGCAAGGGCGGCAGCCTTCGGTTCCAAGGTGGTAGTGCTGGATGAACCGACAGCAGCGCTGGGCGTGCGGGAATCAAACCAGGTCCTCCAACTGGTCCGGGACCTTCGCGACCGCGGCCTCCCGGTCATCCTGATCAGCCACAACATGCCGCATGTGTTCGACGTCGCCGACCGGATCCACATCCAGCGCCTCGGAAAGTGCGCCGCCACCATCACCCCGAAGTCACACAGCATGACCGATGCGGTGGCCATCATGACCGGTGCAGCCACAGCCTGACCGCCGTTCAACCAATACCCATTCCCCTTCCTGTTCGCGGACCTGCCTGCCTGCCCCGGGCAGCAGGTCCGCGTCCGTCTTCACGAAAGTTTGCCCACATGCCCCAGACCAATGACCCCGGCGCCCACGCCCCCACTCCCGACGTCATCGTGGTCGGCGAAGCACTCGTCGACGTCGTCAGCACTTCCGAAGGCACGGTGGAGCATCCCGGCGGTTCCCCGGCCAACGTGGCCTACGGCCTGGCACGGTTGGGCGTCCGGACCAGCCTCCTGACCTCAATCGGCGACGACGAATACGGCGCCCTGATCGAGCATCACCTTGGCAGCGCCGGAGTTGCACTGCTGCCAGGGTCAAAATCCCCAGGCCGCACCGCTTCCGCCACTGCCACCTTGGGCGCTGATGGATCCGCCAGCTACGAGTTCGACATTTCCTGGGACCTGCCGCCGGTACACCCCGCCGATTTCCCCAAGGTGCTCCACACAGGCTCGATCGCCAGCTTCCTCACGCCCGGAGCCGGTGCCGTCAAAAACCTGCTCGAACGGGCGCACCGCGAATGCCTGGTTTCCTACGATCCCAATATCCGCCCCGCACTCTTGGGCAGCCACGCCGAGGCCCTTGCCGTCTTCGAAGACCTGGCTCCCCTGACGGACGTGGTGAAGCTCAGCGACGAGGATGCCCAGTGGCTCTACCCCGGGCTGGCCTTCGGGGACGCGGCCTCGCGGATCCTGGAACTGGGTGCGGGCCTGGCCGTGATCACCATGGGTTCGGCGGGCTCGCTGCTGGCAACACCGGCCGCCCGGGTGCAGATTCCGTCCGTCAAAACCACCGTGGCGGACACCATCGGGGCGGGCGATTCCTACATGGCAGCGCTGATCTACGGCCTGCTCTGCCGGAGCACCGATGGCTTGGCGCCTTCCGTCCTGGAAACCTTGGGCAGGACGGCGTCGAAGGCTGCCGCAATTACGGTCGGCCGGCCGGGCGCGAATCCTCCCACCCTGGAGGAGCTTGCGTCGGAACTGGAACCGGCAGTCTAGGAATTAAATGCGGAAGGAGGTGGGAAATTCCCCACCTCCTTCCGCTGTATCAAACCAGCAGGATCAGCGCGAGCCGTAGTTCGGCGCCTCGACGGTCATCTGGATATCATGCGGGTGCGATTCCTTGAGCCCGGCCGAGGTGATCCGGACAAACTTGCCGCGGGCCTTCAGTTCGGGAATGGTCGGCGCGCCGGTGTAGAACATGGTCTGGCGCAGGCCACCCACCAGCTGGTAGGCCACGGAGGACAGCGGGCCGCGGTAGGCCACCCGGCCTTCGATGCCTTCCGGGATCAGCTTGTCGTCGCCGGACACGTCGGCCTGGAAGTAGCGGTCCTTGGAGTAGGACGTGTTCTTGCCCCGCGACTGCATGGCGCCCAGCGAGCCCATGCCGCGGTAGGACTTGAACTGCTTGCCGTTGACGAAGATGAGTTCGCCCGGGGACTCGTCGCAGCCGGCGAGCAGGGAGCCGAGCATGACGGTGTCGGCGCCGGCCACCAGTGCCTTGCCGATGTCGCCCGAGTACTGCAGGCCGCCGTCGGCGATGAGCGGCACGCCGGCGGGAATGGCCGCCTTGGCGGACTCGTAGATGGCGGTGATCTGCGGAACACCAACACCGGCAACAACGCGGGTGGTGCAGATCGAGCCGGGGCCAACGCCCACCTTGATGCCGTCGGCGCCGGCGTCGATCAGTGCCTGGGCGCCCTCACGGGTGGCAGCCTGGCCGCCGATGATGTCAACGTGTGCGGCCACCGGATCGGACTTCAGCCGGCGGATCATGTCCAGCACACCCTGGGAGTGGCCGTTGGCGGTGTCCACGAACAGGGCGTCGACGCCGGCGTCCACCAGGGCCATGGCACGTTCCCAGCCGTCACCGAAGAACCCGATGGCGGCACCCACGCGGAGGCGGCCTTCGTCGTCCTTGGTGGCCAGCGGGTACTGCTCCGCCTTGGTGAAGTCCTTGGTGGTGATCAGGCCCTTGAGCCGGCCCTGCTCGTCCACGAGCGGAAGTTTTTCGATCTTGTTGGTGGCCAGCTTGTGCGAGGCTTCCTCGCGGCTGATGCCCACGTGCCCGGTGACCAGCGGCATCTTGGTCATGACGTCGCTGACCAGCCGCAGCGGGAAGTCGGACTCCGGCACGAAACGGGTGTCGCGGTTGGTGACGATGCCCAGAAGGCGGTTGTCCTCATCCACCACGGGGAGGCCGGACACGCGGTAGTGCGCGCAGAGGTCATCCAGTTCCCGCAGCGTGGCTTCGGGGCGGATGGTCAGCGGGTTGGTGATCATCCCGGACTCACTGCGCTTGACCCGGTCCACCTGGTCAGCCTGGTCGGCGATGGAGAGGTTGCGGTGCACCACGCCCAGGCCGCCCTGGCGGGCCATGGCGATGGCCATGCGGGATTCAGTGACCGTGTCCATCGCGGCGGAGAGCAGCGGGGTCTGCACCGTGATCCGCTTGGAGATCCGTGAGGAGGTGTCCGCCTCGGACGGGATGACGTCGGTGTGGCCCGGCAGGAGCAGGACGTCGTCGTAGGTCAGGCCGATAAAGCCAAAGGGGTTGTGTTCGGGCTCGGTCATGAGTGCGCCTCTTACCTTGGTTGCTGGGTCACGGGTAGGGGTTGCAGCCGATGACCAGCCCGTTATTACGGAACTGGCCTGTGCAGATGATCCTGCGGGAACACCGTGCAGCAGCACGGCGCTCCGGGGGCAGAAAGTATTGAGTAAATATTAGAACCTCCGCGCCGATCCCCCTATTCCGCGGCGCCAATGTGAGCAACCGCACTAGCTCCAGCCGGTTGCCGCCAGCAGCCGCTGTTCGAACATGGGGATCATCGTCTCCACGTACGTCCTGCTGAGGTGGTTGTCGTCCTTGTAGACATACACATTGCCCACCACGGCCGGGCAGACGCCGCGGGCGCAGATGAAGTCGCTCATATCCATCAGGTGCAGGCCCGGCAATTTGCCCCGGTAGTTCTCCAGCGGTGACGGTTCCACCAGGGACTCGGCCAGCGGCGGATTGCATGCCGGCGCCTGCGGACCGTTCCGCTGGGCGCATTGCGGCATGTTGAAGGTGAACCGGGGGTTGTCGCGGATGCCCACGATCTCGATGCCGGCGTCCGCAAACGGCTTGACGCCGTCCAGGTATCCCGGCACCTCTGTTTCGAAGGGCGCTTCCTCGTGGGTCAGCGAGGCCACGGTGAACACTGCATCCGGCCGGTGTTCCAGGACGTAAGCGGAACTGGCCCGGTTATAGGCGTTGCATTCCGCGTTCCTTGTTTCCGATTCGGCGCCGAAGCGGCACGCAGGCATGAGCAGCGTGACCAGTTCCCAACCACGGGCGGCCGCAACAGGCGCCAGGGCCGCCAGGTACTGCTGGGCGTGGGAGTCCCCCAGCACCACGATGCGGCGGGTGGCCGGTTCCTCCGGAAGCGCCTGCCGGCAGCCTTCAAGGATTGGCTCGCTGGCGGCATTGGCGCCGGTACAGGGAGTGGTGATACCGGCCCAGTCGTTGTCCAGGGCAGTGGGCCCGGGGATGGTGCGGGCCGCGGGTGCGGGATTGTCCCCGTTCTCCGGCCTGAGCGCCAGCGCTCCCGGCGTGAGCTCACGGGGCTGTGCCGCCGTCGCGCTCTCCTCCGCGGTGAGCGATGTCTGCCAGACAGCGACGGGTCCTGCCAGGACGGCCCCGCAGGCAACAATGACGACGGCGGAGCGCCAGGCGCGGAGCTTGGCCCAATGCCACTCACGCAGCGGCTTTTCGACAAAGCGCGTGGTCAGGATGGCCAGCACGATGGAAGCAGCAACGATGCCGAGCCCCTGTTTAAGGTTGGGCGCTTCGACACCGGTGGCCGCGAGCGCCAGCACCAGGACAGGCCAGTGCCAGAGGTACAGGGCGTAGGAGTTGTCCCCCAGGGCAACGGCGGGCCGGCTGCTGAGGAGTCGGTCCACACCGAAGGGGCTGCCGCTCTGCCCCGCGACGATGACGGCGGCCGCGGAAAGCGTCGGCCAGAGGGCCACGTACCCGGGGAAGGAGCGGTCCACGGCGAGCAGAAGGCCGCAGGACACCATGCCCGCGAGCCCGGCCCAACCCAGCATTACACGCAGCACGCGGCCGGGTTTGGCGTAGGGCAGTCCCAGGGCCAGGAGGGACCCCAGGGCGAATTCCCAGAGCCGCGCGCGGGTGTCGAAGTAGGCGTACGCCTGGTTGGTGGCGGTCTGGTCGATGGAGTACGCCAGCGACACCGCAAACACTGCCCCGAACACCACCGCCAGCAGGCCCCGGTACGTCAGCCGGTCCAGGCCGGGAATCCGGCGAAGCCTGTCCAGCAGGGCAGCCGCGGCGGCGAAAATCACTGGCCACAGGATGAAGACCTGGCCTTGGATGGACAGGGACCAGAAGTGCTGCAGCGGGCTGGCTCCGGCGTGGTCCTGCGCGTAATAGTCCACGGACAGGTCCGCCAGGAGCCAGTTCTGGTTGTAGAAAAGGGAGGCCCATGCCTCGTTGAGCACCTGCGGCCAGCGGCCCTGCGGAAGAATCAGCCACGTGCCGGCCAGCACCCCCAGGATCACCACGACGGCGGCAGGCAGCAGCCGCTTGAACAGGTGCAGCCAGTGCGCCAGGAGCCGGAAAGGCTGCCCCGACTCCGCTTTGCGGACGAACGACAACGTGAGCAGGAACGCCGAGACCAGCAGGAAGATGTCCACACCCCCTGACACGCGGCCCAGCCAGACGTGGTAGGCAACAACCATCAGCACGGCAAGAGCGCGGAGCCCCTGGACTTCCGGACGGAAGGTGGCCTTCCGCTGACGGCTGGTGCTCCCGGGCCTGGGTTCGCGCGCCTTCGGGGTCTCCGTAATCGACACAACAACCTCTCACGACGCCCGCCAGCCAAAGCCCCAAGCCTAGCCAACGCGTCATGCAACAGCCAATCAAGCCGTCGGTTCGGACTATGCTGGGCCCAACCATGGAAGGGAGTGGGCGTGGTTGTCCAGCTGCGGATTTGTGTGCCCGGTGAACTGTCCGCCGTGACCTTGAAGACCTGCCGCGAACAGCGGGGAACGGCAGAAGTCGCCGTGGTCCCCCGCGCCTCCGTGGTGCCCGAGGGCGACGTCCTTGAAGTCCTGATCGCCCGGGAGTCCGTTGAGGAACTGCTCGAAAAGCTGGAGATCCTCAAAATCCGGGACGTGGGCTCCATTTCGATGGCCGCACCGGAATTCGTTCTGTCCCGGAACGCGGACCAGGCGGAGCGAGACGCCCCGGGTGAGGGCGCGGACGCCGTGATCTGGGAGGATGTTACCCGGCAAACGGGCGAGGATTCCCGGCTGACCTGGAACTTCCTTGCCTTCCTGGTGCTGGCAACCCAGCTCGCCGGGATCGGCATCGTGACCGACTCCCCCATTGCGATTGTGGGCGCCATGGCAGTGGGTCCTGAGTTCGGACCACTGGCCGCGCTCGCTGTCTCGATCGCCACCCGGAAGTGGAGGCTCGGCCGCCGGGCTGCAGTCGCCCTCGCTGTGGGCTTCCCGGTGGCGATGCTGCTGGCGGCGTTGACGGCGTGGCTGTCGATCCCGCTGGGCCTCTTCCCCCGCGATGCACTGGACAAGGGTTCCGCGGTCGAGTTCATCTACCATCCGGGCCCGTATTCATTTATCGTTGCCATCCTGGCCGGGATCGCCGGGATGCTGTCCATCATCGGCCGGCGCTCCGCAGCCCTGATCGGAGTCTTCATCTCAGTGACCACCGTGCCCGCCGCCGGATACGTGGCGGTGGCCTTGGTGCTGGGTGAATACCAAAAGGCCGCTGGATCTGCGCTCCAGCTGCTGCTCAACCTTGTCGGCATCGTGGTGGCCGCTGTCGCCGTCCTGCTCTTCTACCGCATGGTCGCCAGGCGCCTGCCGGATGGTGAAGCCCGGATCCTCAGGCGCCAGCGCAGCGGAAGCCGCAACTGAGGGGGCGCAGCGGATCCTTGCCGCTATGGGCGCAGCAGGGAGCGGAGGGTCTGGATGGTGTCCGCTTCGGCGGCGGCCTTGTCTTCCCGGTAACGCTTGACGCGGGCAAACCTGAGGGCGATGCCGCCCGGGTAGCGCGGCGACTGCTGCACGCCGTCGATCGCGATTTCGACGACCGTGACCGGCTCCACCCAGACCGTACCGGCCGTGCGCCGCACCTCGAGTTCCTGGAATTTCCCGGTTTGCCAGCGGAGGAGCTCGTCCGTGAGCCCCTTGAAGGTCTTGCCCACCATCACATAGGCTCCCGGTTCGCCGAACTCCCCTGACGGGTCCAAGGCGCCCAGGTGCAGGTTGGAAAGCAGGCCGGTCCGCCGCCCCGATCCCCACTCGCAGGCGAGCACCACGAGGTCATACGTGTGCACGGGCTTCACCTTGACCCAGTTGGAACCGCGCCGTCCTGCGGCGTAGGCCGACCCGATGGCCTTCACCACCACTCCCTCATGCCCGGCGGCCAGCGCATCCTGCGACACCCGTTCCGCGACAGCAGGGTCCGCGGTCACCTGCCCCGGGATCCGGTGCGCCGGCGCCACCTGCTGCAGGACTTCAAGCCGCGTGGACAACGGTTCATCGAGCAGGTCCCGCCCGTCAATGTGCAGCACGTCGAAGAACCACGGATGGAGCAGCGTTTCCCGCACGGCGTCAGCACCGAACCGGGACATGGTTTCCTGGAACGGCCTCGGGCCGCCTTCCTCGTCAAGGGCCAGGGTCTCGCCGTCCAGGATCACGTCCCGCAGCGGCAGCCCCCGCACCACCTCCACCACCTCCGGGAGCCGGTGGGTGACGTCGGCAAGGTTGCGGGTGTAGATGCTGACGTCGTCACCCGCGCGGTGGACCTGGATGCGGGCGCCGTCCAGTTTGTACTCCACCGACGCTTCCCCCGTGGCTTCCAGGGCTGCGCCAACACTGCCCGCCGTCGCAGCAAGCATGGGCTGCACGGGCCTGCCCACCCTCAAGCCGACGGCGTCAAGCTCCGCTTCGGTGCCCGTCAAGGCCAGCAGGGCGGTCTCGCCGAGGTCGCCGGAGAGCATCGCTGCACGCCGAACGGCGTCAAGCGGCTTCTCCGCGGCGCGGGCAACGGCATCCGTCAGGACTCCCTCGAGGGCGCCGGTGCGCAGTTCGCCGAGCAGGACGCCCGCGATGAAGGACTGCTCGGAGGCGGTGGCGGCTGCCATCAGGTTGGCGAGCGTGGCTGCGCGCTCCGCCCCGGACCCCGTGCCTGTGCCTGCGGTAGCCAGCAGCCGGTCCAGGGCGGCGTCAAAATCCGCCACGGTAAGCCGCGCCTCTGGTGCCGGTTCCTGTTTGGCAGCCGCAATGGCTGCCCATCCCACGCCCACCCGCCCCTGCCGTGGCCTGGCACTGAGCAGGCCAACCGCCGTCGGGATCTCCGCGGGTTCCAACCGGCGCAGCAGGCGCGCCAGGGCGTCCACCTTTGCCAGCCGGGAGCGGGTCGAGGCGACGGCTTCCGAAGTTTCCACGAGCTCAAGGAGCAGCATGGCACCATCCTGCCATGGGCACTGGACAGCACCCCGGCGCAGGTCCAAGATGGGCGCGTGGGCATCATCATGGCGAATCTGTTCATCACCCTCGACGGCGTGTACCAGGCACCGGGCGGCCGTGAAGAAGACCCCGAAGGCGACTTCGCTTTCGGCGGCTGGCAGGCGCCGGTGTCCGACGACGAGGCCGGCGCCTCGATAGCGGAGCAGATCAGCAGGATGGACGCGCTCCTCCTCGGCCGGAAGACCTACGACATCTTCGCGGCCTACTGGCCGCACCAGACTGGCGACATCGCGGATACGCTGAACCGGGTCCCCAAGTTCGTCGTGTCCGCTTCCCTGGCCGATCCGGTTTGGGCAGGCACAACGGTGCTGCCGGATGCTGCGGCGGCAGGCCGGATCCGGGACGAATACCAGCAGGTGCACATGTTCGGCAGCGGCGTCCTCATCCGCTCCCTGCTGGACGCGGAGGTGCTGGACCGGCTGCACCTCTGGCTGTACCCCGTGGTCCTCGGCCAGGGAAAGCGCCTGTTCGACGCCGGAACGTTGCCCTCCACCTTCCGCCTGGCCGAGCCGGCCCGCAGTTTCCCCAAGGGTGCGGTGTCGCTGGTGTACGAGCGCGCGGGAGAAGTGGAGACGCAGGAGATGACAGCCACCTAGTCCCCCCTCGCTTCGCTGGGCCAGGGAACCCGGACGGCGTGGGCCCATCCAGGCATACAAAAAACCGGCCCAGCGGATGCTGGACCGGTCTTTTGTTGGGCCCTCGCGGGCGTGGGCCCCAAGTCGAGCGAAGCGAGACTTGGGGGCCGGCGGGAACCGCTAGTGGCTGTGGCCTGCGTGCTCGTCCTCTTCGGCCGGCTTCTCCACGACCAGGGTCTCGGTGGTGAGAACCAGGGCGGCGATGGAGGCCGCGTTGCGGAGGGCTGCACGGGTGACCTTGACGGGGTCGATGACGCCCGCGCCGATCAGGTCCTCGTACTCGCCGGACTTGGCGTTGAAGCCGTTGTTGATCTCCAGGTCGGCCACCTTGGAGGTGACTACGTAGCCGTCGAAGCCTGCGTTCTGGGCGATCCAGCGCAGCGGCTGGACCAGTGCGCGGCGGACGATGCCCACCGCAGCGGCGGCGTCGCCTTCGAGTGCCTTGACCGAGGCGTCCTCATCCAGTGCCTTGAGGGCGTGGATCAGGGCGGAGCCGCCGCCGGCCACGATGCCTTCTTCGAGGGCAGCGCGGGTGGAGGAAACGGCGTCCTCGATACGGTGCTTCTTTTCCTTCAGCTCGACCTCGGTGGCTGCGCCGACCTTGATGACGCCGATGCCGCCGGCCAGCTTGGCCAGGCGTTCCTGGAGCTTCTCACGGTCCCAGTCGGAATCGGTGCGGACCAGCTCAGCACGCAGCTGGGCAACGCGTGCCGCTACGTCCTCGGCCGATCCGGCGCCGTCAACGATGGTGGTGTTGTCCTTGGTAACCGTGATGCGGCGGGCAGTACCCAGCACCTCCAGGCCCACAGAGTCCAGGCTCAGGCCCAGTTCCGGGGAGACAACCTGCGCACCGGTGAGGGTGGCGATGTCCTGCAGCATGGCCTTGCGGCGGTCACCGAAGCCCGGAGCCTTGACGGCAACGACGTTCAGGGTGCCGCGGATGCGGTTGACGATCAGCGTGGACAGGGCCTCGCCCTCAACGTCCTCGGCGATGATGAACAGCGGCTTGGAAGCCTGCAACGCCTTCTCGAGCAGCGGCAGGAATTCCTGGATCGAGGAGATCTTGCCCTGGTTGATCAGGATAAGGGCGTCCTCGAGGACTGCTTCCTGGCGCTCCGCGTCGGTGACGAAGTACGGGGAAAGGTAACCCTTGTCGAACTGCATGCCCTCGGTGAGGACCAGTTCGGTCTGGGTGGTGGAGGACTCTTCGATGGTGATGACCCCATCCTTGCCCACCTTGCCGAAGGCCTCGGCGAGCAGCTCGCCGATTTCGTCGCTCTGCGCCGAAATGGCAGCGACGTTGGCCACCTGGCCGCCTTCGACCGGGCGGGCGTTCTCCAGCAGGCGGGCTGCCACGGCCTCAACCGCGACCTCGATGCCACGCTTGATCTGGCCCGGAGCGGCGCCGGCTGCCACGTTGCGCAGGCCTTCCTTGACCAGTGCCTGGGCCAGGACCGTTGCGGTGGTGGTGCCGTCACCGGCAACATCGTTGGTCTTGGTGGCGACTTCCTTGGCCAGCTGCGCGCCAAGGTTCTCGTAGGGGTCGTCCAGCTCGACTTCGCGGGCGATGGTCACGCCGTCGTTCGTGATGGTGGGGGCGCCCCACTTCTTGTCCAGGACGACGTTGCGGCCGCGGGGGCCGAGCGTCACCTTGACGGTGTTCGCGAGCTTATCGATGCCGGCCTCAAGGGACCGGCGGGCAGCGTCGTTAAACGCAAGCTGCTTTGCCATGGTTTTGTCCTTTCAAAGACAGAACCCCGCACTGCCGGCCAGCATGAGCGTGGCCGGCGGCACGGGGATCCGAAAGAGTTACTTTACGACGACAGCCAGGACGTCGCGGGCGGACAGCACGAGGTACTCGGTGCCGCCGGTCTTGACTTCGGTTCCGCCGTACTTGGAGTAGATGACGACGTCGCCAACTGCTACGTCAACGGGAACGCGGCTGCCGTCCTCGAAGCGGCCGGGGCCTACTGCAACAACTTCGCCTTCCTGCGGCTTCTCCTGGGCGGAGTCCGGGATGACCAGGCCGGAAGCCGTGGTCTGCTCGGCTTCGAGCGGGCGAACAACAATACGATCCTCAAGAGGCTTAATAGAGACCGACACTCGGACCTCTCCTTTTCGTCAGCAAATTCGTGGACTGGAAAGCTTTCCGCCGTAGCTGGCAAACCGTCGTCGCGGTGCCGGCAGCAGCCTGGCTGGCAGCTCTTCATGTGTTAGCACCCTCCTAGGGAGAGTGCTAATGAAGACTCTATGTAAGGGTTAGCACTCGGTCAAGGTGAGTGCCAACGTTTCGTCCTGGGCGTACGGCTTTTCGCGGTTTGCGACGACGTCCTTCCGGCGCCCGGGCGGCCCCGCTACTGGCCCAGGTCCTCGAAGTGCACGTCCTCGCCGTCGGTGTCGCCGCCCGGTTTCCGCCCGCGGTAGAGCACCCAGCCGGCTGCCGCTGCGGCGAGCAGCGCCGCCACCAGGAAGAAAATGCTCCCGGCCCGTGCGCCGTCGTACAGTCCGAGGATGTCCCGCGACTCCTGGGTGTTGTCATGGATGTCGTTGCCGCCCACGGAGTAGACCGTGGCGTTGAACGTGTCCAGCAGGAAGATGATCACCAGGAGGGCGATGCAGACCACGGCCACCACGGAGGCGGCAATCAGGACAGGACGGGCAAACCTGGCAATGCCGCGGGCCCCTGGCTCGTGGCTGCCGGTGGCCCCGGGGGCTGCGCTCTCATCCATGCTTCAACACTATCCGCATCCCGGCATGCGCTCCTCCACTAGGCTGGAACCCATGGCTCATGCTCCCCAGGACCACATTGCACCGCTGTTGACCCCTGAAGGGTGGGAGTTGCTGGCATCCCTGGGCCCCTACCGGGATGAGGACTCATTCGAGCTCAACGCCGCGCTCCGGAAGGCCGGACATCCCGCGGAACTGGTCTCCGCCGTCCTGACCCAGTCCCGGCTCCGGACCAAAGCGCAGGCAAAGTTCGGCGAATTCGCCCGCCAGATGCTCTTCACCCAGGCCGGCCTGGAGCAGGCCACCCGCCTGAACGTTGCCGCGCACCACGCGCAGCGGTTCGCGGCCGCCGGGATCGGCAAGGTGGCTGACCTGGGCTGCGGGCTCGGTGCCGACTCGCTGGCCATGGCCTCGCTGGACATCGACGTGACCGCGGTGGAGATGGATGAGACCACTGCCGCGTGCGCCACGGTGAACCTCATCCCGTTCCCCAACGCCACGGTGGTCCACGCCGACGCGGTGTCTGTCCCGTTGGAGGAAGTCGACGGCGTCTGGCTGGATCCGGCCCGCCGGGTCACCTCCACGTCGGGCACCAAGCGGATCTGGGATCCTGAGGCGTTCTCCCCGCCGTTGTCGTTCGTGGAGTCGCTCGCGGCGGAAGGCAAGGCGGTGGGGGTGAAGATGGGCCCGGGCATGCCGCACGAATCCGTACCCGCCGGGTGCGAGGCGCAGTGGGTGTCCGTGGCGGGGGACGTCACCGAGGTGACGCTGTGGTTCAACGCGGTGCGCCGGCCCGGCGTCCGCCGCGCAGCCCTGGTGCTGGGTCCGCAGGGCCCCGCCGAACTGGGCAGCGCAGACGACTTCGGCGCGGGCCCCTCCGCCCCGGTGGGACCCGTGGAAGGTTACCTGTACGAGCCCGACGGAGCCGTGATCCGTGCCGGCCTGGTGGCGGACGTGGCCCTGCAGTTGGGCGGCCACCTGGTAGATGAGCACATCGCCTACATCTGCGCCCCGGACCTCGTCCAGACCCCGTTCGCCAGGTCCTACAAGATCCTGCAGGTGATGCCCTACAACGTGAAGGCACTCAAGGCCTGGGTGAAGCAGGAGGGCATCACCGTGCTGGACATCAAGAAGCGCGGCACCGCCGTCACCCCGGAGGAGCTGCGGAAGCAACTGCTGCCCGGCGGCAGGAATGCCGCCAAGAAGGGCGCCGGAAAGACAGCCACCCTGGTCCTGACCCGCATCGGGGAGGACCGGGTGGCCATCGTCGTGGAACCTGTCACGGCCGCGACGGCGTAAGCCCGGCCAGCCGGCACCTGGACCCGGCCGCTACTGGGCGCGCATGAACTCCTCGGCCGCCCGCACCTGCTCCGGCGTCGGCCGCACTCCGGTGTACAGGACGAACTGCTCCAGGGCCTGGATGGTGGCCACCTCGGCGCCGGTGATAACGGGCTTGCCCGCGGCGCGGGCGGCACGGATCAGGGGGGTCTCGGCCGGCAACGCGACGACGTCGAAGACCAGGCGGGCTGCGTCGATTGCCTCTGCCGGGAAGGACAGAGTTTCCGCTTCGGCGCCGCCGGCCATGCCAATCGGGGTGACGTTGATGATCAAGTCCGCCGTCCCGCCGTCGAGCGCTGAACGCCACTGGAAGCCGTACTGGTCCGCTAGGGCGCGCCCCGCGGCCTCGTTCCGGGCGATCACCGTGACGTCCGTGAAGCCGGCATCCCGAAGGGCGGCAACCGTGGCTTTGGCCATGCCGCCGGCGCCCTGCACCAGCACCGAATAGTCCGTGGGGACTGAATTGGTGGCAAGGAGCTGCTCGATGGCTGTGTAGTCGGTGTTGTACGCCTTGAGGTGGCCGTCCGTATTCACGATGGTGTTCACCGAATCGATGGCCTTGGCGGACGGGTCCATCTCGTCCACCAGCGCGATCACATCCTCCTTGTACGGCATGGAGATGGCGCAGCCGCGGATGCCCAGGCCCCGGACGCCAGCGATGGCCTGTTCCAGGTTGGTGGGCGCGAACGCCTTGTAGATCCAGTTCAGGTCCAGCTGCCCGTAGAGGTGGTTGTGGAACCTGGTCCCGTTGTTGCTGGGCCGGGCCGAGAGCGAGATGCAGAGGGTCATGTCTTTATTCAGAATGGGCACCAGACCATTAAACGCGTTCCCACGGGTGCGCGGACCAAAGGGGTTACGGGCAGCCGGTTCCTGCGGGAAAGGGCCCGACGGCGGCGGGCAGCTTCCCGGGGGCGGGCGCCTTCCCTGCGAGCACGGCGGCGAGCGCGTCAAAGGCGGTGTCCGTGCGCCCATACAGGGCAAGCTTGACCGGTGCGCTGGAGCCCTGGAGCGGCCAGGGTGCATCCAGGGCGACGGCGATGTCCCCGCCGACCGGTTTCCCGGCGAACCCGATGAGATTCACCAGCGGACCTGATCCCACGCCAAGTCCGGCACGGGCGGCGGCGGCTACGAAGCGCTCGCGGTCACCGGGATCGCCTCCGGCCACGCGCACCGAGCCCGGCACCATGGGTCCACTGCAGGGGCCGGCCAGGACAGTGATGGCTGACGCCGAAACCTTGGCGGACAGGGCTGCGCCGCTGCCGGCCGGGGCACCCGCGCCGGCTGTTCCCGCCGGCGGCGTGGTGCGGGCACGCCAGATCATCATGGTGGCCACACGCTGTGCTGCTTCATCCAGGCGGGAAGCGGGAAGGGTCCCCGCCGCCAGTGCCTGGAGGATGGCGGCGTGCGCCTGTTCGACGTCGGCGGGCATCAGCAGCAGGTCCGCGCCCGCGGCGAGGGCTTTCACGGCGGCGGCGCCCGCCGGGTACTGGTTGTCCACGGCACCCATGTTCAACGCGTCCGTCACGGCAACGCCTTTGAATCCCAGGCCGCGCAGGGCCGCATAACTAGGAGCCGAGAGCGACGCCGGGACGCCGGGTTCCAGCGCGGGCACGGCGATGTGCCCGGTCATGACGATGGGGAGCCCGGCATCCACCGCGGCCTGGAAGGGCTTCCAGTCCCGCCCCCGGAGCTGGTCGATGCCGGCGGGCTGGACGGGCAGGCTGACGTGGGAGTCCGTGGTGACGGAGCCGTGGCCCGGAAAATGCTTCACGGTGGGAAGCACCCCCGAGTCCAGCATGCCCTGGGAGAAGGCCACCCCATGGGCTGCGGCCACGGCCGGATCCGCGGACATGGAGCGCGCACCGATGGTCGGGTCGCCGGGACCGATCGTGACGTCCGTATCGGGGGCGAAGTCGAGGTCGAATCCCAGGGGCACCAGCTCGGCAGCAAGGCCCTTGCCGGCCTCGCGGGTGAGCACCGGGTTGTTGGCGGCGCCATAGCTCATCGGGGTGGGCCATTCCGTGAGCGGGGCGCCGAGGCGTGCCACGGCGCCGCCTTCCTGGTCCACGCCGATGATTCCCGGCCAGCCCCGGCCATCGGCGGACGTGGCCTGCTGCAGCCGCTGGTTCACCGCGGCCATGGCCGCCACATCCACCTCGCCCTGCGGGCCGCGTGGAACGTTGTCGCCCATGATGATGCTGCCGGCCAGGTGCAGCCGCTGGATGAGGGCGGCATGGGCCTCCACCTGGGTGCCCTTGTAGAACGGGAGCAGGACCTGCCCGGCCTTCTCCTCCGGGGTCATGGCCTTGACCGCGGCGGCAGCGGCGTCCTGGTCCCGCTGCTCGGGTCCCCATCCAAGGGGCCGGGAACCCGCGTCAGGTGAGGGGGACGCCGTGGGAGGTGCCGCCGTCGTACTTTCCGGTGCGGAAGGAGAGGCGGTGCCCGCCGCTGTGGAGGGCGACGGCGGTGCGGACGTTGGGGAGGCCGTGCAGGACGCCAAAGCAACGGCCGACAGGGCCAGGAGGAGGGGGAAGGATTTGGCAGGTCTGTGACGCAGCAGGAACGGGGCCATCATTACGATGCTACCCCTGCACTAGACTTGAACCACCCGTTCGCCTGCCGGCAGCAGCCTGTGAGCGGCATGAGCCAGCGGCAAACCGGACAGTAAGGAAGCGTGTGAAGATCGACTTCGCGCCATCGAGGCAGTCAACCCTCGGTGTTGAGTGGGAGCTGGCACTGGTGGACGGAAAGACGGGCGAGCTCGCCTCGGTCGCCAACCAGGTGCTCCGCGGCGTGGCCGCCCGCCACCCGGAACTCAATGAGGACGACGAACACCCGCACATCAAGCAGGAACTGCTGCTGAACACGGTGGAGCTGGTCACCGGCATCTGCGAAACAGCCGCCGAAGCCAAAGAAGACCTCAGCCGTTCCGTCGCCGCGGTCCGCGAGATCACCGATCCCATGGGCGTGGAACTGTTCTGCGCCGGCAGCCACCCGTTCAGCCCGCCGCAGCTCCAGCCGGTGACGGACAAGGCCCGCTACGCCAAGCTCATCGACCGGACCCAGTGGTGGGGCCGGCAAATGGTGATCTACGGCGTCCACGTGCATGTGGGGCTGGACCGCCGCGACAAGGCCCTCCCGGTCCTGGACGGCCTGGTCAACTACTTCCCGCATTTCCAGGCGCTCTCCGCGTCCAGCCCGTTCTGGGGCGGCGAAGACACCGGCTACGCCTCCCAGCGGGCGCTGATGTTCCAGCAGCTTCCCACCGCGGGCCTGCCCTTCCAGTTCAAGTCCTGGGAGGAATACGAGTCCTATGTGCAGGACATGACCACCACCGGGGTCATCGACACCATCTCGGAAATCCGGTGGGACATCCGGCCGGTGCCCGCCCTGGGCACCATCGAGATGAGGATCTGTGACGGACTGGCCACGCTGGAGGAAGTGGGGGCGATCGCGGCCCTCACCCAGTGCCTGGTGGATGAGTTCTCCACCACCCTGGACGATGGCGGCACCATCCCCACCATGCCGCCGTGGCACGTGCAGGAGAACAAGTGGCGCGCCGCACGCTACGGCATGGACGCCATCATCATCCTGGACGCCGCAGGCCGGGAGCAGCTGGTCACGGAGCACCTGCTGGAGACGCTGAACCGGCTCGAGCCGGTGGCGGCCAAGCTGCGTTGCTCCGACGAACTTGCCGACGTTGAGAAGATCATACGCCGCGGCGCCGGGTACCAGCGCCAGCGCCGGGTTGCCGCGGAGAACGGCGGGAACCTCCAGGCGGTCGTGCTGGACCTGGTCAAGCAGATGCGCAACGGCCCCACCGCCTGAACCCCTTACTTGCTCTATCAGATATGGCTCCCAAACCGGCGGTTTAGGAGCCATATCTGATAGAGCATCGCAGGGTTTGCCGGGTGTCAGGCCGGGAGGGACACCGACGTGACGGGCATGGACGAGTCCGGGGCAAAGCTGATCCCGCTGGGTTCCACGCCGGCCATCACCAGCTGGGCCCCGAGTGCGGCCACCATGGCACCGTTGTCCGTGCACAGGTCCAGGGGCGGCACGTGAAGCCGGATGCCGGCGGACGCGCAGCGCTGCCCGGTCAGTTCCCGGAGCCTCGAGTTGGCGGCCACTCCCCCGCCGAGCAGGACGTCCTTGATGCCGTGCTCGCGGCAGGCCAGGACTGCCTTCGACGAAACCACGTCCACCACGGCTTCCTGGAAAGCCGCCGCGATGTCGGCCACGGGGATCTCCTCGCCCCGGGCCTCGAACTGCTCCACGCAGCGCGCCACAGCAGTCTTGAGCCCGCTGAAGGACCAGTCGTAGCGGTGTGGTCCGGGTGCCTCCGCAGTGCCCATGTACTTGGGCTGGGTGAGGCCCCGTGGGAAGCGGATTGCTTTGGGGTTGCCGGTGCGGGCCATTTTGTCGATGGCGGGGCCCCCGGGGTATCCCAGCCCCAGGATGCGGGCCACCTTGTCGTAGGCTTCCCCGGCGGCGTCGTCGATGGTGGAGCCCAGCAGCTCCACGTCACTGGTGATGCTGTTGATCCGCAGGATTTCCGTATGGCCGCCGGACACCAGCAGGGCGCCCAGGTTTTCCGGCAACTCCTGCTTCCGGCCGCTGCCCCGGTCATCCAGGAGCCCCACGCCCACGTGCGCCACCAGGTGGTTGATCGCGTAGAGCGGCTTTCCGGTGGCGACGGCGAGCGCCTTGGCGGCGCAGACGCCCACCATGAGTGCGCCGGCCAGTCCGGGGCCGGAGGTGACGGCAATGGCGTCCACCTCGTCAAGGGTGACGCCGGCGTCAGCGAGCGCCTGCTCGAGGGTTGGGACGAAGGCATCCAGGTGCGCCCTGGAGGCGATTTCGGGAATCACGCCGCCGAAGCGGACGTGCTCGTCCATGGAGGAGGACACCATGTTGGTCAGGAGCGTGGTGCCGCGGACGACGCCCACGCCGGTTTCGTCGCAGGATGATTCGATACCCAGGACAAGGGGCTCTGTCCGGTTCATGGCTGGCCTGCTTCCGTGGCTTTGTCAGCGTCCGTTCCAGTGGCGCTTGTTCCCTCTGCGCTTGTTCCCTCGGCGCCGGCGAGCTGCAGCCGCATGATGAGGGCGTCCACGCCGTCGCGGTAGTAGCGGGGCCGGACATGGATCTGCTCGAAGCCGAACCGCACGTAGAGCTCTTGCGCCCGCGGGTTGTCAGCCCGGACCTCGAGCAGGACGTCGGCGGCGCCCCGGTGCCGCGCCTCGTCGATCAGCTGCGTGAGCAGCGTGGCGCCGATACCCCGTCCCTCGTAGCCGGGGACGACGGCGATGGTCTGGACGTCCGCGATGGGTTCGATGCACATCAGGCCGGCATAGCCCACGATGCCGTCGCCGGCTTCCGCCACCAGGTAACGGCGGGTCTCCGGCTGGGAAAGCTCGTCCAGGAACATCTGCACGGGCCACGCATCAATGGGAAAAAGCTGGTGTTCCAGCAGTCCGACGGCGGGCACGTCGTCCAGGGTCATGTCGCGGATGGTGATTCCCGCCATCCGCGGATCCGGGGTGGTCATAAGGCCCGCTTCCGTGGTCCGGGCACCTGGGCGTCCGATTCGCGCAGGTACAGGGGTGTGGAATCCAGCAGGGTGCCGCCGGAGGCCAGCCGGGCCAGGGCAAACTGGCCCAGGTACAGGGCGTCCGGCTGCTCAATGGCGAACTCGGGATGGGCACGGAGCACGTCGGCATAAAGGCCGGCGCCTGCCCCGAAGGCAGGAAGGTCAGGCAGGCTGGCGGCGAAACCAACGTGGGGGCCGTCCTCAAGCACGGGCAGCTGGCCGCCATCCAGGCTGTACCGGGCCCAGTAGACCTCCTTTCGGCGGGCATCCGTCACCACCAGGAACCCGGGTTCGGCGGCGGTGGATTCGGCCACCTCCAGGGCCACGGCGTCCAGGCTCATCAGCCCGTGCAGGGGCTTGCCCCAGACGAAGGCAAGCGTGCGCGCTGTGGCAATGCCTGAGCGCAGCCCGGTGAAGGGACCAGGCCCAACGCCCACCACTATGGCGTCCACGTCCTGTCCACGGACGCCTGCCGAAGCCAGCATGCTGTGGATGCCTGGGGCGAGTACCTCGGCGTGGCTGCGGGTGTCCTCGGTGGCGAAGGCGGCCACCACGCTTTCCGGGGCATCATCCGAGACCAGGGCTGCACTGGCCACGGCGGAGGTGTCGATGGCGAGGATCAGCATGGGGCGTCCCCTTCGCTGCCGGCCAGGTCGGGAGCGGTTGTCCACCGCGGCCCGTACCCGCGCATCACGATGGTGCGAGGCTCGTCGGTGTCTTCCGCGTCGAAGTCGAGGTCTCCCGAAAATCCCGCCAGGGGTCCGGTATCCAGTCGGCCGGCGTCCAGTCCAATGGCACCCAGTCCAATGGCGCGGTGCAGGTCGATTTCCAGCCGGCTGTCGCTCAGGTGTTCCACCCGGTCGTGGCCCCATTCCACCACGGTCACCGATGAGTCCATGGTGTTTTCGAGGTCGATGTCGTCCACCTCCGCGGCCGAGCCCAGCCGGTAGGCATCCACGTGCACCAGGTCCGGGCCGCCGGGGCGCGGGCCATCCGGCAGGTTGGGGTGGATCCGGACCAGGACGAACGTGGGCGAGATGATGCCGTCGCGGACACCCAGGCCCTCCCCCAGGCCCTGCGTGAAGGTGGTCTTCCCGGCACCCAGCTCGCCGGACAGCACCAGCAGGTCCCCGGCCTGCAGTACCTCCGCCAGGCGCCTGCCGAACGCGTGGGTCTGGTCCGCCGTCGTCGCCGTGAACGTCTTTTCCCAGTTGGCAGCCAGCTGTTCCGGCGCGCTCATGCGGCCCCCGCCCGGCCCGGCGTGCCCACCAGGCCCTGGCCGGTGCCCGCCGGGTCGTCCTCGTTGATAAAGCGGCGCGGCACGCGGGGGCTGATCCGGGTCACGATCTCGTAGTTGATGGTTCCGGCGGCGCGTGCCCAGTCGTCAGCCGTGGGACCGCCGTCGGCCCCGTTGCCGAACAGCTCGGCTTCAGCCCCGTGCAGGTCGGTGCCGGAAGCCTCCGGGCCGAGGTCGATGACCATCTGGTCCATCGCGATCCGACCCACCACGGGGTACGTCTTCCCGGCCACCCGGACGGGGCCGCCGGTGCCGATGCGGGGGACGCCGTCGGCGTAGCCCATCGGAATCAACGCCAGGGTGCTCGCTTCCCTGGTGCGGTAGTGCAGTCCGTAGGAGACGCCCTGCCCCTCGGGAACCTGCTTGCACTGCGAGACCAGGGTGCGCAGCGTCATGGCGGGGCGGAGGCCGAGCTCCGCGGAAGTCTGCCCGTCGAACGGCGAGAGCCCGTAGATGCCCAGGCCAACCCGGACCAGGTCGAAGTGGGTGTCCGGCCGGGACAGCGTGGCCGGGGTGTTGGCAAGGTGCCTGACCTCCGGGTCCACGCCGGCGTCCCCGGCGATGGCCAGGGCCTCGCGGAATGCCGCAACCTGCTGGTCCGTTTCGGGGCGCTCCGGTTCATCAGCCACCGCAAGGTGGGAGAAGATGCCCACTACGCGCAGCAGGCCCTGGTCCTGGTACTCCACGGCCTCACCCACCAGGCGGTCCCAGGTTTCGGGCGTTGCGCCGTTGCGGCCCAGACCCGTGTCCACCTTCAGATGCACCCGCGCCGGCCGCTCCTGCTCACGGGCCGCGGCCACGATGCGTTCCAGTTCCCATCCGGAGCAGCCGATATCGACGCCGGCTGCTACGGCGGCGCCGAAGTTGCTGTCCGTGGTGTGCAGCCAGGCGAGGAGCGGCGCGTCGATGCCGGCGGCACGCAACGCGAGGGCTTCAGAGATATGGGCGACACCCAGCCAGGAGGCGCCGGCCTGCAGGGCAGCGCGGGCCACGGGAACCGCACCGTGCCCATACGCGTCGGCCTTCACGACGGCCATGACTTTCGCGGGGGATGCAGCGTCGGCGAGCCTGCGGACGTTGTGCCGGATGGCGTCCAGGTCGATCACTGCGGACCGCTCATGGCGGGGGTCCGGCCCGGAGGCAGCGCTGAATTCACCTGTTGTTGCGGGGTAGGTCACCTAAGTGATTCTAGTGCGGGCACTTGGCGCCGAATAATCGGCGCCTCCACGGCTCCTCAGGCGTCCGAGAGGTGGGCGATGGTGGCGGCCGCCCTGCGCTGGGCTCCGGGCGGCACGTCCTCGATGATGTCCGCCAGGAAACGGAAGCGGCGCAGCCACTGGCTCATCTGCCGTTCCGGGCGGGCGTTGGCCCGTTTCCACCAGTCTGCGATGTCCCCCCAGCCGGGGGCGGCCAGTGACCCGCCCACCTCCTGCACGGCAAGCGATGCGCACAGGTTGGCGAACCGCAGCCTGTCCCCGAGCGGCCAGCCGGCCAGGGTTCCGACAATGAACGCCGCGTCGAAGCAGTCGCCGGCGCCGGTGGGGTCGTGGGCCTTGACCGGAAGCGACGGTACCCACTCTTCCTCCCCGGTTTCCGAGTCCACCGCCATGGCACCCTGGGCACCCAGCGTCACCACAGCCACGGGAACCCGGTCCGCCAGCGCGTAAAGCGCGCTCCACGGATTGTCCTTGCCGGTGAACGCCATGGCCTCCCGCTGGTTGGGCAGGAACGCGTAGAAGTACTGCAGGTTGTCGAGCCTGACCGGCGCCCATTCCCCGCTGGGGTCCCATCCGATGTCCCCGAAGAGCTTCACGCCGGAGGCGTGGGCTGATTTGGCCCAGGGCTCCATCTCCAGGCCAACCTCGGCGATGCCTGCGAGCGCCGTGGGCGGTTCGCCGATGAGTTCGGAGCTTGTCACCGGTGCGGAGTGCCCGTGGGTGACCATGGAGCGGTCCTGTTCGACGCAGAGCGACACGGTCACCGGCGAGTGCCATCCAGGCACGCGGCGGGAAAGGCTGAGGTCAACATGTTCCTGGCCGGAGAGGATCTTCCAGTTGAAGTCCCCGTAGCCGTCGTCACCAAAGGCAGCCGCGAGTCCGGTCCGCAACCCCAGCCTCGCTGCGGCGATGGCCTGGTTGGCCACCCCGCCGGGGCAGCTGCCCATGCCGTCGCTCCAGACTTCCGTGCCGGGTTCGGGCCCGTGGGGCAGGCCTGTGAAGATAATGTCCTGGAACACGGTCCCGGCCAGCAGCAGATCGAATCCCGGCTCGCGGGCGGACCGGACGGCAGCCAGCGGATCGAAGGGGCGTGCTGGGGTGGCGTCCATAGTGCGCAGGATACGCCGTGGCGCAGGGCCGCGGTAGGGCCTTCGGAACTGCCTGTGCCCAGTGTCGGGGGCTGGTCCTAGACTGCATGCATGCGGCTATTGATTGCCGGCGGCGGGGGTTTCCGGGTGCCGCTGATATACCGGGCCCTGCTGTCCGGAAGCTTTTCCGGGCTGGTCACCGGGCTGGTGCTGTACGACGTCGATCCCGCCCGCCTCGCTGCGGTCGCCGCCGTATTGAAGAGTATGCCCGGGGGCCACAGGGGGCGGGTGCCGCTCGAGTGCACCACCGATCCTGCCGCTGCCCTGGACGGTGCCGGCATGGTTTTTGCCGCCATCCGCCCTGGCGGGACTGCCGGTCGGGTGGCCGACGAGAAGGTGGCGCAGGATCTTGGGCTGCTGGGCCAGGAGACCACCGGGGCCGGGGGGATCTCCTATGCGCTCCGGACCATTCCGCCCATGCTGGACCTGGCCCGGCTGATGCGCGAACATTGCCCGGACGCGTGGCTGATCAACTTCACCAACCCCGCGGGCATGGTGACCGAGGCGCTGCTCCCTGTCCTGGGGCAGCGGGTCATCGGGATCTGCGATTCGGCTGGTGGCCTGGTTCACCGGGCAGCGCGGGCGGCCGGCGTCCCCTTGGCTGAGGGACGGCTCGACGGCGTGGGCTACTACGGACTGAACCATCTGGGCTGGTTGTACCGGCTGGAGTCCGGCGGCCGCGATGTGCTGCCGGACCTGCTTGCGGACGCGGGCGCCCTGCAGCGGTTCGAGGAAGGCAGGCTCTTCCCGCAGCCGTTCCTGGCGGAGCTGGGCATGCTGCCCAACGAGTACCTGTATTACTACTACCGGCGCCGGGAAGCCCGGGCGGCGATGCAGGGCATGGCGCAGACCCGCGGCGAGACGATCGACAGCCAACAGCGGGAGCTGTATCCGCAGCTGGCCGCTGCAGGGCAGGAGGCCTACCGGCTTTGGGAGGAGGCACGGCGGTCCCGCGAAGAGGGATACCTTGCCGAGGCCCGGCAGGACGGCGGGAGCCGGGACGAGGACGACCTGGCCGGTGGCGGCTACGAACGGGTGGCGCTGGCGGCCATGCGGGCGTTGGCTGGCGGCGGAGAAGCCCAACTGATCCTCAACACCTGCAACACGCTGCCATCCAGCAGCGGGCCGGCTGGCCAAGCACCCCTGCCCGCCACGGCAGACCCAACCGCCGCCCGGGCCGCCATTCCCGGCCTTCCCGCGGACGCCGTCGTCGAAATCCCCTGCACGGTCACAGCCGACGGCGCCGTCCCGCTGCCCCAACAGGCACCGGCCGGCGCGCAGCTGGAACTGCTGCAGCGGGTCAAGGACGTGGAACGGCTCACCGTCCTGGCCGCCACAACCGGCAACCGTGCAGCCGCCCTCGCAGCCTTCGCCCGGCATCCGCTCGTCGACTCCCCGGAACGTGCCGCGCTGCTCCTGGCCGGTTATGAGCAGGCATTCCCCGATTTGGGGAAGATGTGGAAGGGCGGCGCGCGTTAGGGGAAGGAGTAGTGTTTTATCGAATGCGCATTGAACCGGCTCCCCTGACGCGCGCCGGCGGCCGGAAGGAGGTCCCGTGGCACTGATCCGCAGGGTCGCTTTGCTTTCCCTCCATACCTCCCCCATGGAACAGCCCGGCTCCGGTGATGCGGGCGGCATGAACGTGTACATCCGTGAGCTGGCGTCGGCGCTGGCCGAGGCCGGCGTGGAGGTGGAGATCTTCACCCGCGCCACCTCCGCCGACCAGCCCGCCGTCGAGCATCCCGACCCCGGGGTGTGCGTGCACAACGTCCTTGCCGGCCCACCCAGGAAGATCCCCAAGGAGGAGCTGCCCGGTCTCCTGCACGCGATGGTGGCCGAGATAGAGCAGATCCGCCGCCGCCAGCCGCACGGCCGGTACGATGTCATCCATTCCCATTACTGGGTGTCCGGGATAGCCGGGCTGGAGCTGTCCGAACTGTGGGGCGTGCCGCTGGTGCACACCATGCACACCATGGCCAAGGTCAAGAACCTGCTGCTCGAATCCGGTGAAAAGCCGGAGCCCCGGCGGCGCGAGCTGGGCGAACACCGGATTGTCGACGGCGCTGCCCGCCTGATCGCCAACACCAGCTCCGAGGCTGCCGAACTGGTCTCGCATTACGGCGCCACGTACGACCGGATCGACATTGCGCCGCCCGGGGTGGACCTGGCCACGTTCACCCCCGCGTTCCGGGCGCGTTCCAGGGCCGGGCACGGCATCAGCCCGGACACGTTCCACCTGGTGTTCGCAGGCCGCATCCAGCGGCTGAAAGGCCCCCAGGTCCTGGTGAAGGCCGCCGCGCTGCTGCGGAAACGCCGGCCGGACATCGACCTGAAGGTCACCATCCTGGGCGCCTTGAGCGGCAACAAGGAATTCAATCTGCGCTGCCTGGTGGCGGAGGCAGGAATGGACGACGTCGTCACGCAGCTGCCGCCGGTGAAGGCACCCGAGCTGGCGGACTGGTTCCGCGCGGCCGACGTCGTAGTGATGCCGTCCTTCAGCGAATCCTTCGGGCTGGTGGCACTCGAGGCCCAGGCCTGCGGCACGCCCGTGGTGGCAACGCGCGTCGGCGGGCTGTCCCGGGCCATCTTCCACGGCCGCACCGGGCTCCTGGTCGACGGCCACCACGCCGCCGACTGGGCCGACGCCCTGGAAGCCCTGTACGACGACCCCGCCACCCGGGAGGACCTGGGCCGCGCCGCCGCCATCCGTGCCCAGAACTCCGGCTGGCAGCGCACTGCCGCCATCACGCTGGAAAGCTACCATGCCGCCGTCGACAACTTTGTGAGTCCGCGCCTCGCCCCGGCGGTTCCCGCCTCCTGATTCTTCGCTGTTGAGGGCACTTGTTCTGCTTTTCCTTCGTCCCCTGCCACGGTGCTGTTAGCTTTAGGGCAGATGCCGGCGCTGGCCCGTGCAGGAAAGGACAACGATGTCTGCTCTCCCTTCTGATCTTCAGATAGCCCGTGCTGCGCGGATCCGGCCCATTGCGGATATCGCGGCTGCCGCCGGGATCAACCCCGAAGCCCTGGAGCTGTACGGGCGGTACAAGGCGAAGATCGACCCCGCACGGCTGGACGCCCCGCCACCGGCCGGAAAGCTGGTGCTGGTGTCGGCCATGTCCCCCACACCGGCCGGCGAAGGGAAGTCGACCACCACGGTGGGGCTGGCAGATTCCCTGGCCCGTGCCGGCCATAAGGTGATGATCGCCCTGCGGGAACCGTCTCTTGGCCCGGTGCTGGGCATGAAGGGCGGTGCCACCGGCGGCGGCTACTCCCAGGTGCTCCCCATGGATGAGATCAACCTGCACTTCACCGGGGACTTCCATGCCATTACGTCGGCGAACAACGCCCTCATGGCCCTGGTGGACAACCACATCTACCAGGGCAACGCCCTGAATATCGACCCGCGGCGGATGACCTTCAAGCGGGTGCTGGACATGAACGACCGTGCCCTGCGGGAAGTGGTGATCGGCTTGGGCGGCCCTTCCCAGGGTGTCCCGCGCCAGGACGGGTTCGACATCACCGTGGCATCCGAGATCATGGCCGTTTTCTGCCTGGCCACTGACATCGCTGACCTCAGGGAGCGCCTGGGCCGGATCACCTTCGGCTACACCTACGACCGCACGCCCGTCACCGTGGCCGACCTGGGGGTGCAGGGCGCCCTGACCCTGCTGCTGAAGGAAGCCATCAAACCGAACCTGGTGCAGACCATCGCGGGCACCCCCGCCCTGGTGCACGGCGGCCCGTTCGCCAACATAGCCCACGGCTGCAACTCCCTGATCGCCACCCAGACCGCCCGGCGGCTGGCGGACATCGTGGTGACGGAGGCGGGATTCGGTGCAGACCTGGGGGCGGAGAAGTTCATGGACATCAAGGCCCGGGTCGGCGGCCTGGCCCCCTCCGCCGTGGTGGTGGTGGCCACGGTGCGTGCGCTGAAGATGCAGGGCGGGCTGGCCAAGGCCGAGCTGACCCGGCCGGACCTGGCCGCGCTTGAAGCCGGCGTGGAGAACCTGCGCCGGCATATCCGCAACGTGGAGAAGTTCGGCGTGGTCCCCGTGGTGGCCGTCAACAAGTTCTCATCCGATTCGCCCGAGGAACTGGACTGGCTGCTTGCCTGGTGCGCGGCTGAGGGGGTGCCGGCGGCGGTTGCGGATGTGTGGGGCCGGGGCGGCGGCGGGGACGGCGGCGACCAACTCGCGGCTTTGGTTGCCGAGGCGGTCGCCGGGCCGAACAGCTTCCGGCACCTCTACTCGCTGGGCCTGTCCATTGAGGACAAGATCAGGACCATAGTGCAGGAAATCTACGGCGCGGACGGTGTGGACTTCTCCGTCCCGGCCCTGAAGAGGCTCGCCGACATTGAGCGGAACGGATGGAGTTCGCTGCCTGTCTGCATGGCCAAAACGCAGTACTCCTTCACGGACGACGCCTCCCGCCTGGGTGCACCCAAGGGCTTCACCATCCATGTCCGCGACCTGCTGCCCAAGACCGGCGCCGGCTTCATCGTGGCCCTGACGGGTGCGGTGATGACCATGCCGGGCCTGCCCCCGGTCCCGGCGGCGCTCCGCATGGACGTGGACGCGGACGGCAATCCTGTGGGCCTCACCTGAACCCACGCGTTGCTCTATCAGATCTGGTCCCTAAAACGCCGGGTTGGGAACCATATCTGATAGAGCAACGCGAGGTGTGGATAAGTTCTGCGGGGTAACCGGCTTCCGTTGAACAATGTTCCCCATGCGTCTTGTTTCGCCGCTGCCAGCCCACCTCGAAGCCGTTCCCTTCACGGTCGCTGAAGCGCGGGCGGCAAACCTAAGCCGGGGTCGATTACGCTCTTCCGATCTGGCTTCGGCCGGACGCCTCCTGTATCTGCCGGTAGGGCGGGACTTCGAGCTTCCCGCAATGGCACGCGCCCTCTCCGCGGCGACTCCCGGAGCGTGGATATCGCACGTAACGGCCGCTGAATTGTTGGGGCTCTGGCTCCCGCCGTGGCTCCAGGACTCCCGGGACCTCCATCTCAGTAAACCTCGAGCGTTGCCGCAGGTTCGACGGATGGGTGTCGTGGGGCATACCGTGCTGGCCTATCAGGACGAGACCATGGATTGGCAGGGCATTCGCATCTCGACAGCCACACGGGCGTGGCTGGACCTTTGTCGCCAGCTTCCCATGGAACATGTGGTGGCAATGGGCGACCAATTGGTCCGACAGCCGTACGACGGACTTGAGCTTCGGACTAAGCCCTGGGCAACGGTTCAAGAACTGCGGGAGATGCTGAAGCGGCATCCAAAGATGCAGGGCATTGTGAAAGCCCGGGGCGCCGTCGAACTGATCCGTGTAGGTGCTGATTCCGCACCCGAAACCCTTCTGCGCCTTGCTCTGGTTGACGCCGGATTGCCGGAACCTGAGCTACAGGTTCGGGTTGACGCCGGTAATCCACACTCCCCTGCTGCGGACCTGGGCTACAGGCGGCGGAGGATCGGCATCCAGTACGACGGCGGCCATCACCTGACACGCGAACAGCAATCCCGCGACAACCGCCGGGATGCATGCTTCCACTCCGCCGGATGGCAGTACTTCAAATTCAACGCTGATGATCTTGCAAACGACTTCCGGCGCGCGGCCGGTCTGGTCCGTGCAGCGCTGCGGGAGCCTTAAACGCCAGTTGCTCCATCAGTTTTGGTCCCTAACGGGGAGGTTTAGGGACCAAAACTGATAGAGCAACCAGGGGTGAGCGGTTAGCGGTCCAGGTCGCCGCGGATGAAGGCTTCGACCTTTTCGCGGGCGAGGTCGTCGTTGAACTGCTCCGGCGGGGACTTCATGAAGTAGCTCGACGCGGACAGCAGCGGGCCGCCGATGCCCCGGTCCAGGCCGATCTTGGCCGCGCGGATCGCGTCGATGATCACACCGGCTGAGTTCGGGGAGTCCCAGACCTCCAGCTTGTATTCCAACGAGACGGGGGCGTCACCGAAGTTCCGGCCCTCCAGGCGCACGAACGCCCACTTGCGGTCATCCAGCCACTGTACGTAGTCGGACGGGCCAATGTGGACATCCTTCGCCGCGAGCTCTGCCTCGACGTTGGAGGTTACGGCCTGGGTCTTGGAGATCTTCTTGGACTCCAGCCGGTCACGCTCGAGCATGTTCTTGAAGTCCATGTTTCCGCCGACATTCAGCTGGTAGGTGCGGTCCAGCGTGACGCCGCGGTCCTCGAACAGCTTCGCCATGACGCGGTGCGTGATGGTGGCACCGATCTGGCTCTTGATGTCGTCGCCGACGATCGGCACCCCGGCGGCGGTGAACTTGTCCGCCCACTCCTTGGTGCCGGCGATGAACACCGGCAGGGCGTTCACGAACGCCACGCCGGCGTCGATCGCAGCCTGGGCGTAGAACTCGGCGGCCTGCTGGGAACCCACGGGCAGGTAGCAGACCATGACATCGACCTTGGCGTCCTTCAGGGCCTGGACCACGTCCACGGGCTCTTCGGTGGACTGCTCGATGGTCTCGAGGTAGTACTTGCCCAGCCCGTCCAGGGTGTGGCCGCGCTGGACCGTGACACCGGTGGGCGGAACGTCGGCGATCTTGATGGTGTTGTTCTCGCTGGCCAGGATCGCGTCGGCCAGGTCAACGCCGACCTTCTTGCCGTCGACGTCGAACGCAGCGACAAACTCAACGTCGCCCACGTGGTACGGGCCAAACTCAACGTGCATCAGGCCAGGAATGGTCTGGTTGGGGTCAGCGTCCTTGTAGTACTGGACGCCCTGCACCAGCGAGGCGGCGCAGTTGCCCACGCCCACGATTGCAACACGGATGGGATGTGAAGACACGGAACTCCTTTGGGGACAAACATTCGCCCGCCGGAGGGGCCTTCGCAGGAATAACGACGGCGGCCGGCTGGCACAGCGCCGCGCGGCGCCTTTTCATACTACCCAACTGGCCGGGGCCGGGAATTGTTCCCCGGATCCCCGCCAGTTGGGTGGCGAAACATTAAGTCTTAGGCGTTCTGCTTCCAGAGGTTGATATCCGATTCCACCGCGAATTCATCAATGGCGGTCAGCTCCTCATCCGTGAAGCTGAGGTTGTTGATGGAGGACAGGGTGTCCTCCAGCTGTCGGACACTGGACGCGCCGACCAACGCTGAGGTCACGGGTGAGCCCTTTGGCTGGTCCCGCAGGATCCAGGCGATGGCCATCTGGGCCAGGGACTGGCCGCGGCCCTCGGCGATCTTCCGAAGCCCCCGGACCCGGTCCAGCTTCTCCTCGGTAATGGACTCCTCCGAGAGGAAACGGGCCTTGGCCGCCCGGGAGTCGGCGGGAATGCCGTGGAGGTACCGGTCGGTGAGCATCCCCTGCGCCAGGGGCGAGAAGGCGATGGATCCGGCGCCGACCTGGTCCAGCACCTCGTACAGGTTGGGTGAGCCGTCCTCGGTCCACCGGTTGAGCATGGAGTAACTGGGCTGGTGGATCAGCAGCGGCGTGCCCAGTTCCTTGAGGATCCGGGCCGCCTCGAGCGTCTGCTCCGGCGTGTAGGAGGAAATGCCCGCGTACAGGGCCTTGCCTGACCGTACGGCGTAGTCCAGGGCGCCCATGGTTTCTTCCATCGGCGTTTCGGGGTCGGGCCGGTGGCTGTAGAAGATGTCCACGTAGTCCAGGCCCATGCGCTGCAGCGATTGGTCCAGGCTGGAGATCAGGTATTTTCGCGATCCCCATTCACCGTACGGGCCGGGCCACATGTAGTAGCCGGCCTTGGTGGAAATGACCAGTTCGTCACGGTAGGGCTTGAAGTCGTCCCGCAGGTGCCGGCCGAAGTTGGTCTCGGCAGACCCGTCCGGCGGCCCGTAGTTGTTGGCGAGGTCGAAGTGGTTGACGCCGAGGTCGAAGGCCCGGCGGAGGATGTCGCGCTGCTCGTCAATGCGCTTGTCGTCGCCGAAGTTGTGCCACAGGCCCAGGGAGATGGCCGGGAGCTTGAGGCCGCTGCGGCCCACGCGGCGGTAGGCCATGGATTCGTAGCGGTTGTCCGCTGCTGAATAAGTCATGGGGTCAATCCTGCCAGCTGTGACCTGCGCTACATGGGGTGTTAGCGCTCAGCGGAAAAGTTACGCCGCGGACTTCCCCGCGGCGTAACTTCCGCTGCCTAGGACTTCAGGACGGCTGCACTCCAGGGCGCCAGGTCGAGCGAACCGCCGTCCAGGCCGGTCCCTTCGTCCGTGGCCAGGAGGACCGTGCCCGCAGCACCGTCAACCCGGGCCTTGGAGTCTGAAAGGTTCAGCAGCACCTCGACGGATCCGCGCCGGAACCGCAGCCACCCGGCGTCGTCGTCGAACGAAACCTCTGTCTCACCGAAGCCTCGCCCCGCCAGGTCCGGGTGCTCGCGGCGCAGGGCCGTCAGCGAGCGGTACAGCTCCAGGAGCCGCGCGTGGTCACCCGTTGCGGCCTCGGACCAGTTCAGTTTGGACCGGCGGAATGTTTCCGGGTCCTGCGGGTCAGGCACGACGGCGGGATCCCACCCCATGCGCTCGAATTCCTTGATGCGCCCTTCCGCGGTGGCCTTTCCGAGCTCCGGTTCGGGGTGGGAGGTGAAAAACTGCCACGGGGTGGTGGCCCCGTATTCCTCGCCCATGAACAGCATCGGCGTGAATGGCGCGGTCAGGGTGAGGACTGCGGCGACAGCCAGCTGCCCGTACGACAGGGACTGCGAGAGCCTGTCCCCCGTGGCGCGGTTGCCGATCTGGTCGTGGTTCTGGTTGCAGACCACCAGTGCCGCCGGGTGCGCCAGGGAGGTGTTGATGGGGCGGCCGTGATGCCTGCCGCGGAAGCTGGAGTAGCTGCCGTCGTGCAGGAAACCGTCCTTCAGCACCTTGGCCAGGACCCCCAGGGACTCGAAGTCCGAGTAATAGCCGGTGGTTTCACCGCTGACGCTGACATGCACCGCATGGTGGAAGTCGTCGCTCCACTGCCCGGCCAGGCCGTACCCGTTGGCGTCCCGCGGGTAGATCAGACGCGGATTATTAAGGTCCGATTCCGCAATGAGCGTCTTCGGTAGCCCGGTTTCGGCCGAGACGGCATCGCCCAGGGCGCCCAGATCCTCCAGGATGTGCACCGCGCGCTCATCCCGCAGGGCGTGCACTGCGTCGAGGCGGAGCCCGTCCACGTGGTAGTCGCGCAGCCAGAGGCCGGCGTTGTCCAGGATGTATTCGCGGACCACGTCCGAGCCGGGCCCGTCCAGGTTCACCGAGTCGCCCCAGGTGTTCGCGTCACCCTGCTTGAGGTACGGGCCGAATTTGGGCAGATAGTTCCCGCTTGGCCCCAGGTGGTTGTAGACCACGTCCTGGATGACGGCCAGTCCTGCGGCGTGGGCGGCGTCCACGAACCGCTGGTAGGCGGCCGGCCCGCCGTAGCCCTCGTGCACGGTGTACCACTGGACGCCGTCGTAGCCCCAGTTGTGCGTGCCATTGAAGCCGTTGACCGGCAGCAGTTCCACGAAGTCGATGCCCAGCTCCACCAGGTAGCCCAGCTTTCCGGCGGCAGCCTCGAGGGTGCCTTCGGGGGTGAAGGTTCCCACATGGAGTTCGTAAATTACCGACCCCTGCAGTTCCTTGCCGCGCCAGCCGGCATCCTGCCACGCGTAGGAGGCGGGATCGTAGGTGCGGGACTGTTCATGCACCCCTGAGGGGAGGCGGCGGGACCGGGGGTCCGGGACGGGAGTGGTCTCCCCGTCCAGCAGGTAGCCGTAGTCCACGTCGCCGTCCGCGGGGGCGTCCGGGGCCGTCCACCACCCTTCGGATCCCGGCGCCGTTTCCTTCTTCCGCATGGGGTGCTGCCGGCCGTTGGCCAGCAGCACCACGGACTCTGCGTCCGGTGCCCACACGTCGAAGCGTTCGGGTCCAACGTTGACCAGGGTCATGCCTTTTCTCCATCCACAGGTGCCAGCAGGGCCACGGGGTAGGTACCCAGGACCTCCGCCACCGAAACCCGGCCGGGGCCGTAGGCGGCTCCCGTCAGTTGGTCGCGCATGGCAATGGAAAGGTCGACGGCGGTGTCCCGCCAGCCGCCGCCGGCTTCCAGTCCCGCGGGGAGCCGCGTGGCCAGCGTGAGGGCACCGGAGGAGGCATCAGTTCCCCGGGAGAACGCGAGCAGGTGGCCCGCGGCCGCGCCGGTGGCTTCCACCGGCGCGTAGCCCTGGAAGAGCTCCGGACGGTCACGCCGCAGCCGCAGGGCCCGGGAGGTGACCAGCAGCTTGGCGGCCTCTGTGCCTGCGGCCGGCAACGTGCCGGCGTCGAGCTTTCCAAGCTCTGCCCGCCGCGCGTCGAAGTCCACTGGCCGGCGGTTGTCCGGGTCCGTCAGCGACCGTTCCCAGAATTCGCTGCCCTGGTACACATCCGGCACGCCCGGCATGGTCAGCTGGACCAGCTTTGCCGAAACCGAGTTGGCTGCGGAGAACGCATCGATACGGGACACGAAGTCCTCTACCGCCTTGGTCACCCTGGCGTCATCGAAGACGGCGTCCACTGCCGCCTTCACCTTGGCTTCGAAGTCCTGGTTGGGATCGGTCCACTTGGTGGAGTTGCCGGCCTCCCGCGCCGCCTTTTCGGCATAGCCCTGCAGCCGCTCCCGGCTGGCAGGCCACGCTCCCACGACGGCCTGCCACAGCAGGTTCTCGTACGGACCGTCGGGAATCGGTGCCAGTCCACGGAGTGTCTCCAGCGTCTCAGCCCATTCCTGCGGCAGCTCGGCGATGACGGAAATCCGGGCCCGGGCGTCCTCGCTGCGTTTGGTGTCGTGCGTGGACAGGGTGGTCATGGACAGCGGGAGGTCCTGCTGGCGCCGGTGCATCCGCCGGTGGAATTCCGCCGGCGCCACCGCGAACTCGGTGGGCTCAGCGCCGACCTCGGTCAGGGTGCCCAGGCGGGTGTAACGGTAGAACGCGGTGTCCTCCACGCCCTTGGCCATGACCATGCCGGAGGTCTGCTGGAACCGGATGGCGATGGGATTCGCGGGATCCAGCAGCAGCGGAAGGAGGGTGCCCACCGCCACGTCCAGGTCCGGCCGGTGCGCAGCCGCCGACTCGCAGGCCTCCTTGAGGACGTCGGCGCCCACCGGCAGGTAGGACCGGTACACCGGGAAGGATGCGATGATCTCGGCGATGGCGTCGGCTGCCTGCTCAAGGGACAGTCCGCGGGAGTCGGGGACCAGCCGGGCCAGCCGGAGCACCTCGGAACGCAGGATGCCGTCGGCGATCATGCGCTTGGTACCGCGGATCATTTCGGCGTAGTCAGCGGGGTCGGAAGCTCCCCGGAGAGAGGCGTCCAGTGCGTCCAGCGCCTGCTCGCCTGCCGGGTCCACAAATACCCGGTCCACGTCCGCCAGTGCGTCGTATCCAGTGGTGCCTTCGCAGGCGAAATCCTGCGGTAGCACTTCGCCTGGTTCCAGGATCTTCTCCACCAGGACGTAGGCGCCGCCGCTGAGGTCCTTGAGCCACCGCAGGTACCCTGCGGGATCGGCCAGCCCGTCCGGGTGGTCCACGCGGAGCCCGTCGACCAGGCCCTCGGTGAACCAGCGGCCCACCTCGGCATGGGCCTTTTCGAACACGGACGGCTCCTCCACGCGGATGCCGGCGAGGGTGGTGACCGCGAAGAAGCGCCGGTAGTTCAGCTCGGCATCCGCGCGGCGCCAGTCCATCAGCTGGTAATGCTGCCGGCCGTGCACGTCCTGCGGGGAGTCACCCTCGGTATACGTGCCCTCGGCCAGGGGGAACCGGTGGTCGTAGTAGCGGAGTTCGCCGTCCTTGACCTCCAGCTTGTCCAGGTCGGCGTCCGAGCCCAGGATGGGAAGCCGGACCTTTCCGCCGCCAAGGTCCCAGTCGACGTCGAACGCTTCGGCGTAGGGCGAATCGCGGCCTTCCTTGAGCAGGGACCACCACCAGGGGTTCTGTACGGGGGTGGCCACGCCAACGTGGTTGGGCACGATGTCCACGAGGACGCCCATCCCGTGTTCGCGGGCTGCCTTTGAGAGGGCCAGCAGGCCTTCCGGGCCGCCGCGGTCCGGGTCCACGGCGGAGGGATCGGTCACGTCATAGCCGTGGTCCGAGCCTTTCTCCGCGGTGAGGATGGGCGACAGGTACACCCAGTCCACGCCAAGGTCCTTCAAATACGGAACTGTGGCGGCGGCGTCAAACAGGGTGAAGCTGCTACGGATCTGCAGGCGGTAGGTGGAGACCGGAGTCCTCATGCCTTGGCTTCCTCGTCGGTGCCTGTTGCCCTTGCCTCGCTTGCTTCCGCTGCCTTGGTCTGGGCTTCCACCATCTCCTCCTGGGCTTCCTCGTGTTCCGCCCTGGACGCCAGGGAGGCAGCCGCGGAGGTGTCTATTTCGGCCTCCGGACCGGAGTAGGCGCGCAGCACCACCATGGACTTGGCGTCAAGGGTGAGGGTGGCCTTCGCCTTGAGCGGCTCGTACGCGTCAGCCTGGGCGGCGGTGTCGATCAGGACCTCCCAGTACTGTGAGTACTCCTCGTCCGGCAGGCAGAACTCCACGGTGTCGTCGTGGGCGTTGAAGGCCATGATGAAGCTGTCGTCGGTGATGCGCCGGCCGCGTGCATCCTGTTCCTGGATGCCGTCGCCGTTGTAGAAGACGCCGATGGTGCGGCCGAAGCCACTCCCCCAGTCCTCGGGCAGCATTTCCGTGCCGTCGGTCTTCAGCCAGACGATGTCCGGCAGCTTCTCGCCTTGGCCACGCCGTACCGGGCGGCCGTCGAAGAAGCGGCTGCGGCGGAAGGTGGGGTGGTCGTGCCGGAGTTTGTTCACGAAGGCCGTGAATTCCACCAGCGGCTGGTCCATGGCCTCCCAGTGGATCCAGCTGAGCTCGGAGTCCTGGCAGTAGGTGTTGTTGTTGCCCTGTTGCGTGCGGCCGAGTTCGTCGCCGTGGAGCAGCATGGGCACGCCCTGGGAGAGCAGCAGCGTTGCGATGAAGTTCCGTTGCTGGCGGGCACGCAGGGTCAGCACCTTGTCGTCGTCCGAGTCGCCTTCCACGCCGCAGTTCCAGGAGCGGTTGTGCGATTCGCCGTCGTTGTTGCCTTCGCCGTTGGCCTCGTTGTGCTTTTCGTTGTAGGAGACCAGGTCCCGCATGGTGAAGCCGTCGTGCGCGGTGACGAAGTTGATGGAAGCCACCGGGCGGCGGGCCGAGCTTTCGTACAGGTCGGCGGAGCCTGTGAGCCGGGACGCGAATTCGCCCAGCGTGGAGGGTTCACCGCGCCAGAAGTCACGGACGGTGTCGCGGTACTTCCCGTTCCATTCGGTCCACTGCGGCGGGAAGTTGCCCACCTGGTAGCCGCCGGGACCCACGTCCCAGGGCTCGGCGATGAGCTTGACCTGCGAAACTACCGGGTCCTGCTGGATGAGTTCGAAGAAGGTGGAGAGCTTGTCCACGTCGTAGAACTCGCGGGCCAGGGTGGAGGCGAGGTCAAAGCGGAAGCCGTCCACGTGCATCTCGGTGACCCAGTAGCGCAGGGAGTCCATGAGCAGCTGGAGGGAGTGCGGGTGCCGGACGTTCAGGGAGTTGCCGGTGCCGGTGTAGTCCATGTAGTGCTTGAGGTCACCGTCCACCAGGCGGTAGTAGGCCTGGTTGTCGATGCCCTTGAAGGACAGCGTGGGGCCGAGGTGGTTGCCTTCGGCGGTGTGGTTGTAGACGACGTCGAGGATGACTTCGATGCCGGCGCGGTGGAGGTCGCGGACCATGGCCTTGAATTCCTGCACCTGGTGCCCCACGTCGCCGGTGGCGCTGTACGTGTTCTGGGGGGCGAAGAAGCCGATGGTGTTGTAGCCCCAGTAGTTGCTGAGGCCTTTATCCACCAGGGTGCCGTCGTTGACGAACTGGTGGACGGGCATGAGCTCGATGGCGGTGACGCCGAGCTTCTTCAGGTGCTCGATGACGGCAGGGTGCGCCACGCCGGCGTAGGTGCCGCGCTGCTCATCAGGGATCTCGGGGTGAAGCTCGGTGAGGCCCTTGACGTGCGCCTCGTAAATGACGGACTCGTGGTACGGGATCTTCAGCTGGCGGTCGCCGTCCCACTCAAAGAAGGGGTTGATGACCACGCCGTGCATGGTGTGCGGGGCTGAATCGGCGTCGTTGCGGGAATCGGGGTCGCCGAATTCGTAGGAGAAGAGTGCCGGGTCCCAGTCAATCTGGCCCTGGATGGCCTTGGCGTAGGGGTCCATCAGCAGCTTGTTCGGGTTGAAGCGGTTGCCGCTCGCGGGATCGTAGGGCCCGTGGACACGGTAGCCGTACTTTTGGCCGGGCTGGATGTGGGGCAGGTAGCAGTGCCACACGTAGCCGTCCACCTCGGTCAGTTCGATCCGGGTTTCTTTCAGGTCGTCGGCCAGGAGGCAGAGTTCGACCCGCTCGGCCCGCTCGCTGAACAGGGCGAAATTGGTGCCGGTGCCGTCAAAGGTTGCTCCCAGCGGGTAGGCAGTTCCAGGCCAGACTTCCATCGTGCTCCTCATTTTTTGGTCAGCAGCAGAGGGCATCGGAACGCCCCTGCTGCTGGTGCGAACTAATGCCTACCGTAATGGTTGGCTGTGACTATTACGTTTCCGCGCTCCGTCGTTACTAAGCATGCTGACTTTACCCCAAACTTCAGGTAGGGCATCTGCAATTCCGCCAGCGGCGATCGGGCCACCCGAAACTGCCTCCGAGGCGGCCCTTCCGGCCCGTCCGTGCAAGGAAGCTCCCAGTGCGGCGATGGCGGCCCACCGCACGTCCGCCTCGATGCCTACTTCACTGAAACGACCGACGTCGGGCCCGGCCTGGGCGAGCAGCGCACCGATGACGCCTGCCAGGACGTCGCCGCTTCCGGCCGTGGCGAGCCACGGCGTGCCGTCCGCCTGGCTGAAGATGCTGCCCGAGGGGGCGGCCACGAGGGTGGTGGCCCCCTTGAGGAGGACGGTTGCTCCCGTGCGGTTGGCCGCCTGGCGGACAGCGTCGAGCGTCCCGGCCTCCACCGCATCCCGGTCCTCCCCGCCGCCCAGGCGCTGGAAGAGCGATGCAAGCTCGCCCGCGTGCGGCGTCAGCACCACGTGCGGAGCAAGCGTGCCGGGAAGTGCCGGCAGCGCCCCGGCATCGGCCACGACCGGAAGGCCGCAATCAATGGCGTCCCGTGCGCGCTCGAGCTGGTCGTGGTCCTCCGGCCCCATGCCCGAGCCCACCAGCCACGCCTGCACCCGGTTGTCTGCCACGTTTCCCGTGCTGCAGACCACCTCGGGGCAGGACTGCCGGACCAGGTCGGCCACGGACGGAGGGCCCAGGTACCGGACCATGCCAACACCGGCAGCCAGCGCGCCGCGGCAGGCCAGGACAGCTGCACCGGGGTAGTCCTCGGATCCCGCCACCACTCCCAGCACGCCGCGTGAATACTTTTGCGCCCGCCGGTGCGGGTGCGGCAGGAGGTGGGCGATGTCGGCGTCCTCGAGCCGGCGCAGCGGCGCCTGCGGCAGGTGCTCCTCGATCCCGATCGGCACCACCAGGACCCGTCCGGCGAAGTCGGCGCCGGGATCGGCCATGAGTCCGGCTTTCGCGCCCCCAAACGTTACCGTCACGTCCGCCGGCAGGACCGGACGGGTGGCCGCGCCCGTGTCGGCATCCACGCCGCTGGGAAGGTCACAGGCCACCACCACGCCGCGCCTGTCCGTGCTCACAGCCTTGACCAGCTCGGCCGCGCTTCCCCGCAACCCGCCCTTGGCGCCGGTTCCCAGCACGGCGTCAATGACGACGTCGGCCCGGGCCGTTTCCGCGGCCAGTTCCGGAAGTGCCGCGTCACTGAGCCGGTGGACGCGTCCGCCGGCCCGCTCAAGTGCCGCCAGGCCGGCCGGATGGGCTGCGTCCCCGGTGAGGACCGCCGTCGTACGCATTCCGCGCCCGGCGAGGAAGGCGCCGGCGTAGAGGCCGTCGCCACCGTTGTTGCCCTTGCCGGCCAGCACCACCACGCGGGCGCCGTTCAGGCGGGTGCCCCGCGCGGTGAGTTCACGGACGACGGCGGTGGCCAGCCCGTGCGCGGCCCCCTGCATGAGCACATCCCCGAGCCCGTCGGCGAGGAGCGGTTCTTCGGCTGCGCGGACCTGCGTTCCGGTGTAGGCGCTGATCATGCGGCCGCCTGGCTCAGCCCTCGGCCAGGACCGTGGCGGTGGCGATGCCGCCGTCGTGGCTGATGGACAGGTGCCAGCGCTTGACGCCCTTGGCCTCGGCAACCGCAAGGACGGTCCCCTTGACCTGGACGGTTGGTCCATTGTGGTCCAGGCCGATCCAGCAGTCCTGCCAGTTCATGCCGGCGGGCGCACCCAGGACTTTGGCCACGGCTTCCTTTGCGGCGAAACGGGCAGCCAGGGAGCGGGTGTTCAGTTCCCGTTCGGCAGGCACGAAGAGCCGGTCCCTCAGGCCCGGCGTCCGCTCCAGCTGGCGGCCGAACCGCTCGATGTCTACTACGTCTACCCCGATGCCAACGATCATGCGGTTCATTCTACGGTGGGCCTTCCGGCTTCAAGGGGGCTTCCACCCCGGTTTCACGCGGATCTTGCCCTTGTCCGCCATCAGCGCAAATACGGGTTGTTTCTGGCACAGCAGCGTTAAAGCGGAAAGCCCCGCGCCATGCAGGACGAGTTCATCCAGGTGCGGGGCTTCCGTTGTTCAAACGGGCCGACTTATTCGACGGTGACGCTCTTGGCGAGGTTGCGGGGCTGGTCCACGTCGTAGCCCTTGGCTGCTGCCAGTTCCGCGGCGAAGATCTGCAGCGGCACGGTGGTGAGCAGGGGCATGAGCAGGGTGGGGGTCTCCGGGACGTAGAAGACGTACTCGGCGTAGGCCTTGACAGCTTCGTCGCCTTCCTCGGCGATCACCAGGGTCCGGGCGCCGCGGGCGCGGACTTCCTGGATGTTGGAGACGACCTTGGAGTGCAGCGAGTCGCGGCCGCGCGGGGACGGGACCACCACGAATACCGGCTGGCCTTCATCGATCAGGGCGATGGGGCCGTGCTTAAGCTCGCCGGCGGCGAAGCCTTCGGCGTGGATGTACGCGATCTCCTTGAGCTTCAGCGCACCTTCCAGGGCCACGGGGAAGCCCACGTGCCGGCCCAGGAACAGGACGGACTTCTCGTCCGCCATGC